>Ga0247611_10003335_pt1 | contig 23956 bp, 16 predicted proteins | sample 177DNAGHGhighgp2_FD_192422 | JGI IMG/M metagenome (GOLD analysis project Ga0247611, IMG submission 192422) | Sheep rumen microbial communities from Palmerston North, Manawatu-Wanganui, New Zealand - 1770 DNA GHGhigh gp2 | ecosystem: Host-associated > Mammals > Digestive system > Stomach > Rumen... | reverse complement strand
CTCTTTACCAATGTTATAGTACATCATTGACATTTGCACATTGGCAGTCCACATGACTTTTCGCCGACCATCAGCAACAAGGCGCCTGATGTTATCCAGCATTTCACCATACCAATCAGGCATAGTAAATGACGCTGGCGGAGCAGGAAAGATTACTCCTTTTTCATTTTGTGCTCTTGTCTTTCGGCTATTTTCTGTATCTTCTGTTCTTTTAGACATAATTATATTGCCTCTATTTTTATGCTCAGCTTTAGGAAATCTGCTATCTGCATCAGGTAATTCACTTTGATGGTGTTAAAGATACGCATATTTCCTTTGCCTTCCTCGACATCTCTTTACACCAAACCAAAGAAGAATCTATTTCTTCCATATAGTATTTCACCCTAATGGCATTATTCCCACTCGGATGCGCTATCGCCACAACAGAAGCTGTAATCACGCCACGATCTTTCAACTTCATCAACTCATCATAAACGCCTTGACCACAAGCCACAAACAACTTCGCTTTTTTATATTGTTGGCAATCCTTCACAAAACCATTCTCAAACTGTTTCGTCAGCATTTCTGATTTTGCTATCATCTCCGTGTTCTTAAACATTGTTTTTCCACCTTTCCCAACAATATATGTGGCATCCTTTAAAAGCGATGTCATCTCAACGCGGTCAAAGTCGTCCTCCCAGAGTGATGAGCACGAGTTGATACCCATCAAACTATTAACTCCAATGTAATCAAGCATTCTTACTAAATTATCACGAAGAGTCCCAGCAAAAGCATACTTCCGCTTAATCTCTCGAGGTGACATTACTTCTCGTCCACCTTTCTGTTGTGAGTTACCTGGTGTAATACCCACTATCACCACCTCCGCTTTTGGATTCACATAGTCGAATCCTGTTGGCTCAAACACGATTATCTCGTCAATCTTGCTCATAATTGTACGATTAACATCTCAATAATACCGTACCCTTAGTTGAGTCATCAGAATTGATGGTTAAAAGAACGAAGAAGTTACAGTCGCCATCATTAAGAGATAATGAGCAACTACCATTTAAACGATTTTTCGAGCCAGAGAAATACAGTGGATCTGTATTGTAATGGCAATTGCTTATCACAAACTCACCGAGCAAATCATTACGCACGTCAAAGCAGAGCGTATCTCCGTCTTTGCCTTTATTTATAATAGTCACTTCAAAATATCTTTCTTTAATCTCATCCTTTGTCATAATTATCTATACTGATGAAACGATAACTATTATTTACTTGTATCATATAAGAGAACAATACTAATCATCGAGAGTCACACTTGAAGTAGAGTTGTCAAGTTGTTTCTTATATTTAATAAAAACCATCCTATTCAACTCTTGATTCCATTTGCAGCAACTGATTTCTGGAATGTCAAGACAAGCATAGCAATGCCCCTCTTCATCACTACAAATAGGATCATTTGGACAATCTTTCGAGCGTTCCATTGAGTAATCAATAATCTTGACAAGGCGACTGCCATTGCCATCAGAATTTGCATCAGAAGGAAATAGGGATACCAAACCACCATAACTACCTTCGGCACCTCCTATTGTATAAATAAGTAACCCCCATTCTGTTCCATTGTTCTTGCTATAAAGTTTTTCTTTCATAGAAGACAACGGATAACCGCATTGGAATTCCAACTCTTTCATAATCATGTGGCTATATGTATGCACAAAAACACCTCTTTCTTTTTCGTCAATACCAGTCACATCCATCTCAAAAAATATGCCTTCTCCATATGATTCAACACCAGGAATGAACTCGACACCATTATTATTAGAATATGTATTCACTCTCTTAGGTTTTTTATCAGGAACTTCACGGCCAATATTCATATCCCACCATTGTATCTGTGAACCTATGGAAGAAATACGAGAAAAATAAGGAACCACTGATGTCATCTTCAGCCTCATAATAGCATACACGCATCGAACAAACGGCACTTTAATGTTCGGGTACATCTTAGCTACGAAATCAGAATCTTTATAATTCAGGAATGTACTATTTCCGTAATTATTTGGATTAATGATGTAGGCAAATTCCTGGGCATCATAATCAAGTTTTCCGTTAATGACATTCTGAATATCATCTTCAGATAGACTCTTTAATTCTTTAGAAGCAAATCTGTTCGATTGAATTTCTGCATAAATGTTAGAGACAGAAAGCCCTTCATTATAAAGGGAAATGATATTATCCTTTATATTATCATCTATAACCTTAAAAGGAATATACAAACTATTAATTACCTCAGGATAATAAATATTATTCTGATTTCTTAGGCAAAGTTTATAAGCGCCCTTTTTCTCACCTTCCAAATACACAATATATTTCGATGCTATTAGGGACAAAGAAACTCTTTCACCATTAACTCCATTTTGAACATAAATTGATTGTAAACCATCAGAACCAGAAGAAGAGCGATAGAATAATTCTTTGTCTGTGGATTTTTTACCGTTCATAATCCAAGCCTTTCCTTTCACGCCATTATTCCATAGTTCATAGAAGGGGACATCAATAACCATTCCTGAATCTGCAGATGCCAAAAGAAAGCGAACCTGCTCCAAAGACTGACGCGAAAAGCCTTTCTCAGTTTTCTTACTGCAATATGGGCATGCAGGATAATTACTTCCAAATTTTCCATCATTTGGGTATACTTCGTTCCATTTATCTTCCCACTCTTTATATGTATGCAGTCGTCTGCAATGCGGGCAATAGAACCATCCTGGAAAATAATTACTCTTTATTGTTTGGCGCAAATCATTATTATCTGGATAGTATTTTTTCTTTTCTAAGTCTGGTGTAGGAATCCTACATATTTTTATTATACCATCTAGCCCAACTTCGTTATTAATATAATTCAATAAGCGAGGATCATTTATAGGTTCAGACTTCTTCATCTCTTTTACACAAGCTCCCCACCTATCATAGTAATCCACAAGTAAAGAACCATTTTCTGCAGTTTCTATTATGGATTGAACGCCACCATAGGCACTCATTATCTTGCGACTTTGTATTTCTTCTAACTTTTTCATTTTTCCACTAGTATTTTAATTCTTGTATGCGTGTATAACAATTGGGATCAACATCGCGGAGTGATTGGACAAAATCATTTGAATCCCAGCGAGAATTAAACTCATTTTTCGCAAATTCGACTAATTCTTTATCCAAATCAAATCTTTCTCGCATCTCATTAACTAGAGAATTAAGGACACTGTCTTTATCACTCATGGTACAGATATAATCTTGATAACACTTCCTGATATTATTTAGAATATTGTTCTTCAATATCTGTATGGTGACAGGAGTCAGACTTAGGGGTTCTACATATTTGTAATATGCTTCATGATAGGAAGTAAAGTTCTCAAACATTGAACATTCACGTATACGCTGGGGACTATATATGTTTACTACAAGTCCCATGTGGTTACGGGCGACTCGGCTTGAAGACTGAATGTATTCCGAATTAGAACGAGGCTGACCAGACATTAACATCACGTTCCAACGGGCAACATCAATACCAACGGAAATCATGTTTGAAGCAAGAACCAAATCCAAATTTAACTCATTTTCATAAAGCAGATGAGTCTCTTCGTTTTCCGTCAATCTTGCTGGACTTTCTGCCCTTGTCAACATGTCCTTGATTTGAGAACTATCCATTCGACTGGTAAACTCTTGAACACGCTTATCAATTCCACTCCAAACAAAATCAAAAGCCGGAGGGAATTGCATATAGCGCTTTTGAGTACGAAGATTCTCAAAGATTTCTTGTGAAACCCGACTACGAGTACGTCCTAAGTCTTTCAAACTATTATAATATAGCACCAGAGTCCAATATGGGTCAATCTCTTTTCTCAGTTGACCATTTTCCAGTAGTGCTTTAGAAATTTCTGACGTATCAGTAATATCAACGCCTATTTTTTTGAGATATGTTTTTAACAAAGAAATTTTTGCCAATATCAATTGGGCTATGATACGTATTTCTGCTTTTACAGGGAATGCCTGCGGACATATGCCAATATGCCTGCGCATGGATTTGTCCTCAACATGAGAGAAGAAGTTATCATTATATGTTATTCCTTGAGCGGGGAAAACAATTACTTCTTTATTATAGAGCTTGTAGACTTGATCACCTGTGTTTCTGGTAGTAGCAGTTGAAGCAATTACTTTAGGACAATGTCCGCCCTTACTGGCAATTAACTCAACAATCATCTCAAAGAAACCAACCATTGAGCCTAAAGGCCCACTAATCAAGTGTAATTCATCTTGAATTATCAGGTCAGGGGATTTTGCATCAGTTCCTACACCAAGCATTTTCGCCGCATCCCTCTTAGTTAGATTAGCAAATTTGTCAACAGTTGCCAACAACAACGTTGGGGAATTCTTGTAAAGTTCATTGTCAACATACTGAATAGGAAGGTTTTTGCTATGGAAGGGACATTTGTTATTCTGACATTGTGTCTCACCATCATTAATATATCCATGATTATATGCACCATTCATTTTGATGTCTCTTACCAGCTTACCTCCACACCATGGACAATATGTTATAGGGAAAGGATTTGTTTTGTCCTTCTCTCCTTCTTGTAATCCTTTAATATATTTTTCACGCTTTTTGCCCTTTTCCTGTCCTATCCATCGCCCAATTGTTATTCTACCACCAAGCCCCAAATTGATAGATTGTTGGTTACGCATGAATTCAAGGGCACAAATTAAGTAGGAAGCTCTTTCAAACTGCTGAGTCGTGAGAAGGCGTAAAGTGTAACGCATAATAACGGAAACTCCATTAGCTTCAGCAATCGTCTGGGCTGTTTTTCTTCGTGCAATAATTGTAAGGGCAGTCAAGGCCAAATATGCTTCGGTTTTACCGCCACCAGTAGGAAACCAAATTAAATCAACATTCTTCTGACGGAATTCGTCATCTTCTACAAAAGTTGACTTGACATTCATTAGCAAAAACGCTAACTGGAAGGGGCGATAGGATGCTTCTGCCCCATTTTCTTCGAACCACTCTAAATTGTTTAGAACTTTGGCATCTTCATTTATCACATCCACATCTCTATTCTTTTTGAAATGGGGGTTACGTGCAATGGTCATCTGAATAAGCATTGCAGTATTTGCTAATTGAAAACAATCCAAAGCAGTTGCATTGTTTTTCAAGTACTCAATATTGTCTTGTAAACGATGCAATAAAACGTCTTGCCGCTTCAAAATATTATTATAAACAGCTTGGAACTGAGGCTCTTTTGCCGCATCTTTCTTTTGTTTGTTCACCCACTCAGCATATCCCGCTATGAACTTTTCCAATCGTGAAATATAATTTGAATCGTCTTTCCGCCAATGGGACAAGTTAATGAGTCTGCACGCATCATTCAGTTCTTGTTCATCTAAGCCAAGTGGCTTACAGTAATCTTCATCCAGGCTGTTTGAGAATTTCTTCACTTCGCTATGAGGGATATAGGCAGTCTCTATCCACTCCCCTCTTGCATTCCAATTTACTGCACACCCTACACCTTTTCCAAAGTTAAGAGTATTCCTATAAAGATATTCAGTTTCATTGTTTTCTGTGTCGAAAGCATAACTTACTGGGTCGGTATATGTAACAAGAAAATGATTAACAGGAGTAACCCGCATACATAATTGGAACAAACAAGATTCTGTTGGGGCTTTCTGAATAAATTGGCCTCTGTATTTCTTTTTGTTCCTAACCAATATTTTTAGATATTTTTTGATGTTACCATTCTTGTTGGTACGACAATAAGATTTGCAAGTAATAATAAAATCATCATCTTCTATAGGTGATACATTATCCTGCAGTCCAAGTGTACATGTATATGACTTCTCTTCGCGTTGATAAAAAGACGGACTAAATAGTTTCTTAAACAAATAATTGACCTCAACCAAATCTCCTTCCATCTTAGGATAATTAGGTTTGTAATCACCACCTTTGAGTGAAACAGTTCGGTTGACATCATCAATGCATATGTATGATTCTGATTTCTCATTTCCGTCTACAGCATCATATTTTGCAAGCAACTCCTTTATCTTGTCAAAATGATACCCTAACTTAACTTTTACTTGCTTGCTCTCATCTTTGGGTAAACGACGATACTTGGCATAGTTAATACTAATTGTAACCTTTTCACATTTGGGTTCTATACACGTAATCAAACCGATATGGTCTGAACAAGCAGTACGTTCTCGATCGTCTGGAATCTGTGACTCTTTTGCTGTATCGGAAACTCTGTCATCCTCATCATCAACATCAGAACCATCATCTTCATCATCTAAAATAACGGACAGGTTATCGGTTGGTTCGTCATCTTCCAATTCATCACCATTGCCTCCGCCATCATTGTCATCTGATGCTATAAGTGTAGGATAGAGAACGCCTGTAGTATACAATTCTTTTGGGTCACCATCAAGGATTTCATCTGATGCGTCATCCTTGCAGCAAATGATTTCCTTGGCTAGTCCTGGTCCTAAAATATGTTCTCGAATCTGTGTTTCAAACACTTGTCTTAATTCTTGTTCATTCATTGTTGTTAACTATTTTTATTGTTCTTATTATCTTGTTGGTAACGATAGCGGATTCGAAAATAGCATTTTTACTTAATCCGCTATTCTTGCTTATCTCGTCCAATAGTGGTGATTTAAAAGAATCTATCATGAAGAAACCATACAACTCTTTCTTTAATCTTGTGCCAAATTTAATTGAAATACTGGAATAGCATTTTGCCAACATTACCTTTTTTTTGTCATCTTCAGTAATAAGATTTAATGACTCCAAGTAATTAAGAACCTTGCGCATTTCCTTTTTATTCCCTAGAAATCTGCGTTCATATTCCTTAGTGTAAGATTTGACCATCTCCTTTTTTAAGCCACTTGCATCGCAGATCGCTTTGATTGCCTCTTCCCTACTATTTCCTTGTGATATTTTAGAATCATATAATTCTCTAAACATATCTTTCCAAAGATTGGAATATTTAATGACCATATTCCAGCTTTCTTTATACTCCTCACATGCAATTATTAGGTTATCTAAGTTGTTTGGGGTTTTGTAATAAGAGATGTCCATGCCTTTTTGAGCATCTCTGATGTTTATGGTGTTATATCCTTCTTCACCCAAATCAGCAATTACTTCTCCGTCAATTTTATCACTCGTTTCATCTTCAAAGGTTACATAACATTTGTCAGACTGTGTACTGATAGAGATGTTGATATTATATTCATCCTCAAAGAACTTATCCAACCAATCAGGCAATTCTTCCACTGGTTGGCTTATGTTGATGCTTATATCCGTCCCTAAGGTCTTTCTATAGTCTGCTGCCAAATACTCCAACTCTTTATCAATATATTGTTGTAGCTTTTTTAGCGCATAGTGTTCATTCTTGTAATATAGTGCTGTGATATTAGCAAAAAGATGGTGTCTTAATATATAAGGGTATCGCCCATCTATATCACTTACTGTAAGGTTGTCTACAATAATCGGGTTGTTATAGCCACACAATCCTTTTACATCATTTCTATAAGCATCGTTTTTCCCAAAAACCAGAGAAGCCCTTTGACCTCTTATCCAATTGGCCTTTGGATTGACATCATTAAACTCCAAAGACTGTATCCATGATGAGATTTTTGTTAAGGTATCATCTGAGATGTCTATACTTAGATTAAATTCAGTATCAAAATTATCTTCAGAATACTTCTCTTTTATTCTCAGAAGTTGATTGGCATCAAAGTCATATCTTGATAAGCTACATATCAGTTTACGTAAAACACCATTTCTATCTTCTTCGGTAAACTCTTCATCATTAGTCATGCAGTCTTTTAAAACAGCTTCGAGTTCTCGCTGTCTTTCTTCTAACCACGGGAAAGGTAGCGTTAGTATAATAGGTTCTATATAGTTATGTTTTTTTGAAGAATATCGGTAAATCTCACGGAAAGTAAATGGATAACATTTTAAATTGCCAATAAACGGAGATTCAGAACCAATATAAATTATTTTTTTTGCACAAGAATTGCGATATGCTTGAGCAACTTTTGAGTATTGAGAATCTCCACACACTATAATAATATCAGGGTTATTGCTTATTGCACTCTGAAAATCAGAAAACAACTTAAAAGGTAAGTTTAAAAGAGAATAGTTTGTTATAACATTTTCGTTCAGAGGAGAATATGCCTGATAAGACACAAAAGAAGCAGAACAATATTGTATAGACAAGTTAGGTGTGTGTGCTACATGTTCAATCGCTTTGTTTATAATTAATACGCCTTTTTTCGCTTGCGAGGGAATCCTTTCTATTCGTATAAATGAAGTAGGTATACATTCTTCAAAAGTTTGTCTTGGTTTGGGCTTGTCTATAAATCGTAAACGAGGACGCTTTCCATCGTTCGAAAGTATCGATTGAACGTAGTTATAACCGCCATCATGTCTCTTTGCTAAAAAACAATCACCGGTTTTAAACCATTTTTTTGTATTATCAAAGTCCACATCACCAGAAACAATCATGTTTTTTCTTAATTGTTCAATAGTAGCCATCTGTAAACATGCAACGATGGTTCCATTTAGCCATCGGAACCTTTTTACCTGTTTTGCATCCCCACCTTTGGAATCTCTATTAGCAAGTTCTTCTGTAGGAAGCTGAATAAAGAGCTCCCTCGTTTCATCCTCTTCTAAAAATGAATTAATTACATACATGATGTGCTTATAGAATGCTTTCATCCTATCTTGATTGTCTAATCCATTAGGAAGAAGCGTATCCCATCTTTTCTCTGAAAGGATTTTGTCTATCGAAGAATCTATCAGCTCTTCTGACTCATTCCATAATTTAAGTTCTTGAGTGTTCATAGTCCTTTATATCTTAATTCTAACAAAATCTGGAAATCTAAGTGCGACCCTAATAAGTTGTTTCGCAAAATCATTGTCTGTATCTTTAATTGTAATAACTAGCGTGTCAATGGCTCGTGTGAGTGGCATTAACGACCAAAGGTATGCATATTTTCGTTGACTTTCTTCTGGAGTTTCTAAGGCCAAAGAATCTTTTGGGGATTGTTCTTTAGCTTCTTTTATTTTGTTTTCAATTAATTGGTCAAAATTCAAGCAAATTGTTATCCAACCTTCCAGTCCTCGACATGATTCATATTGGAACAAACGACAATCATTAACATCTACTGAATACTGTTCACGTAATGATGCGTTTGTACCGTCGAAAACGTGAATTCCATTTTCCTTCCATTTTGCAAGAGATTTGAAATGGTTTTTTGTTCCTTCATGCTCTACCATTTGATATGGAACCAAAAACAGCATATCGTAATTCTCACAATTAGAATATTTTGAATGACAATAATCAGATAGTTTACGATGAAGATTGGTGTCATAATTTTTACGAATAATAATTTCGCCTCCTTGCAAATTACCATTTGGCTTAACATTCCATGAAAGGCCCATTTCTTCTGCGTATGCGTTAACAAATTTGGCGATATTTTCTTTTTGTCTAAGACCAGTCTTTTGTTCCTCTACGCTAACTTCTTGAATATTTCGTCCCCACGCTTGTTTGTGGTTGCTTCTAATAAACTGGTCAATACCATCTGCGACTATAATATGCTTGTATCCATAAATTTTAAAGAGAATTGCTTTTTCTTCATCTGTCCAATCTTGCGCTTCATCGATAAATATATAATCCCAATCAATAGCAGACTCATAGTCTTCTTTTAGTGTTTTTATATCTTTATCATTCATGAGCAATGAGATGTAGTCATTTAACTCATGTGTTTTTTTTCTATAATTGCTTTCAAAATTCCCATTATAAAGTGACGAATAGTTGGTTCCCATAATGCTATTCATGAGATTCATAAAAAAACTATGTAAAGTCTGTATTTGAACTGTATAATTGTCTATATCATCAGGAATGTTCATAAAATGAAGCAATCGTCTAATGTCACTTACTAAAGCATGATTATATGTTAATATTATACATCTTTTTCCAGTATCTGCATTTGCTAGTTGCAAAGCCGCTTCAATAAGCCGGAGGGTTTTCCCTGTTCCTGCTCTTCCCTTAAAAATAGTCAGTTCTTGTCCAATTTTACTTTGCTCAAGAATCTTTTTTGTCTTTCCTTGTGCAAATAAATCCAATTTCTGTCTTGTTAAACCAGCAGGTGGCGTTTTTATAGAAAACATGCAATTCTCTATATCTTTCAATAAGTCTTCTCCATTATATGTATATGAAAGATGGTAACACTTATCATTTTGATTATAATAAGGATTGATTCCTTGGTTCAACAATTGATTAACTAAATCTCTAAAAGTGAATTCAGAAGGCAATGCCCCAACCATGTTGGAACATGTCATATCCAGTAACTGTTGCTTGTCAATGGATTTTAACCATATAACATTAGTTACAATTGGTTTATATCCGCACGCATTTGAGATGTAATTCAATAAAGAATAACGCTGTTTTTCGTTCTGACTAGTAGCATCTTTCAATTGATTTTGATATTCTACATATATGTGAGTGTCTTGGTATTTAATACGATGTGCAGGATGTTCTTTCAGTTCTATTGCAATGCAAAAACTATCAACCTGAAGAGGCTTCTTGGGGTATTGAGGATTGTTCGTGTAAAAATCTGGAATAACATAGTTATCTAATTTTCCCACCACTAAAATATCAATATCTCTAATTTCCTGACCAGTTAATGTTAATCCATAGGATATATATATGTTTCCTCTAATGCTGTTAGGAATACTCTTATTTAAGAAATCCTTTAGAATTACAGCTGCTTCATACTCAGAATTACCTATATCTGAAACTGCATTTATGATTTTAATATTTGCCATATTTTAAAAGTGTTTATTAAAATAACATTTTTAGATGTTCAAACAGCTTTAACCTAAGAACCTCCCCATTCGGAAATTCGAGCTGGAACTTCTTGCGATTGAAGTACGGATTGTTCTTATGAATAATACGATGATAATTAGGACTAATGATAATGATGTTTGTGGAATCGTTGTTCTGCGACTTAGTAAAGTATTCAATGTGGTGAGCCTCTACTACGCTGTCGCCATATTTCTCACCAATTTTCTCACCACTAATCTCGTCACGATAACCGTAGAATTCTTTGAGCATTCGAATGATGCTACGATCAATCTTACGATACTTCACTAACAGTTCCTTTTGAACCACCGAGGCAGTCTTGTCCGCCACATAGAATTTATCGTCATCACTTGCCTCATAAACCTCTTCAGGAATTGCGTTGAGGGTGTTTGCTAATTGCCGATAATCGGTATCAGAACAACATTCTATACTTAGCACGTTACTTGATGTGGTCAGATATAGACGTATATATTCGTGGATATCGTCAGGTAGAAGTATCTGGCGCTTGCTCTTGCCTAACAATTGCTTTTGCGCGTAAAGATAGTCATGACTTTTCTGGAATATAGCTCTCAGCTTCACTGCCAGTGCCGATTGCCGCCCATACCGAATTTGAATGACATCCTTGTGTCCAGTCCAGTTATTTTGTGAGAAGTTCTGGTTCTTTAGCTTGGCGTCATAGAATTCTCCGTCTATCAATACTTTTATATCCTTGCTCGCTCCATGTATCAATATAGACTCGTCCCATGCTCTCAATAGCGCACATGCAGAAACAGGTATGGTCATACCATCATTGAGTAGTGACCAATCCACTGTCTTTTGCATGATAAAATTGCTATCGTAGTCCATTATTTAAGCGTATTATATCCCACAAAGATAGTGATTTGTTTTCAATTAGTTATTATCTTTGCGAATAATCAAGTGTTTGGGCGACATTTTAGACTTATTTAAATGGTAATGAAAAAACACTTTGGTTTCATGATAGAATTATACGGCAACCACTCTTTTGGAATTTCACAAATGCTGCGGTAGGAATAATCCATTTCTATATCCTCCTCATACATCTTGTATAGCTTTTTGAAGGGTATCTGGCGATAGTCTTCAGGGTCATCGTCATGTCTCATATCTTTACCATAATTTTCCACTCCATTGTTAAGCAACTCTACGAAGACTGGTGGCATAATGACATTCCAAAAACATCGACTTCTACATCTTTATCCCAATAGGTCAAACAGACTGGCTTTTGTATCTTGTACTTCATATTATTCGATTGTTTCATTAGGTTTGTGCAAATATACGATTTTATTTTGAATATCTGATGAAGAAATCTCTTTTTATTTGTAGCTATTCTTGAATACATAAGAACGCCATCTTTGCCCAAACATATCCTATTCATCTCTTATCACAATTCTGCCTCCTTTCCCAAAGATAGAATCGCCGATGACCTTGACGGAACGGGGGATAGACAATTCTACATGATGTCGGCATGGGCAAAAGGCATAGCTCTCAATCTCTTCCACTCCGTCGGGAACCTCATATCGGATTTCATGGAAGGTGTGGAGGCAACTTATTAATACTTTTCCGTCTTTAGAATAACCTACGTCGTGGTTATCAAGGACGGTTGTCTCATCAATGGTATCTTCCTCTTCCTCAATGGGCGTTCCGTCATTATGGGTGTCGATTATTTTGACTTTCAAACCCTGTGGGTATTCACGGAGAGAACATTCGTCGAAAAGCATCTCTGCAGGGATGTCCAACTTCTGCAACTGGGTGCAATGCCTGGCTGCCATGGGGGATATGTATAGAGTTCCTTTCTTAATGCTATAATGCGGAATGTCTGGTATTTGTATGATGTATTCGCCCGAGGGTGAATAGATGGCGTCCTTCTCTGTGAGGTCGGCATCAACGGCGCAGATGATGCCTTCCAGACTGATGTTCTGATAGTCGAGTGCATGGATGAGCGATGCCATGTCGAAGATGTCGGTGGCACGGAAAAGCACACGAGGGTTTCTGCCTTCCAGACTGATGATGAAGCCGTGAAGTTCATAGAAGTTCTCACAGGCTTCACGGAAATACTCCGGTTGTCCTGAAATGGGGTGGTCGATGGTATAGGACAGTTCGAGCATAGTGACTTGCCCGTTTGTCAGTTCGTAGGAGAGGTCAGGGGTGACCACTATGTCCTTCCTATAGATTTGCTTGTAAAAATATATGAGTTTGTTGTCAACTATCTCATGGATAACTGATTTTGCCCAAGAGACATCATAATGTCCGTCAGGGAGTCCCTTTGTACTGATTATTTTCTTCATGCTGTTTTTTTTATAATGTAAAACCTATACTTCTTCGCTCCCTACCGCCCAGCTGTTCTGCACGGCAATAGCCTTCGATTTCATCCAATGTGGCTAATCTGCCGGAGAGGATGTAGTCTACGGTGCGCTTGCGGGCGATGTTTTCTATCTGACCGCCGGAGAAGTCGAAATGAGATGCCAGCTGATGTGCTTCGGCGGTACTGAGATCTTTCAGCATATAATGCCAGATCTTTGCCTTTACGTCGGTGTCGGGCTTGTGGAACTCTATCTTATAGAGGAAGCGGCGCTCAAAGGCTTTGTCGAGGTTGCTTGTCAGGTTGGTGGTGGCGATGAGGATGCCGTCAAGGTCTTCTATCTCTTGCAGGATGATGTTCTGCATGGCATTGTCCATCTTATCAACAGAGTGCTCTACGTTCTTCGTACGCTTGTTGATGATGGCATCGGCCTCGTTGAAGAAGAGGATGGGCATCACATCGCTGGTCTGACAGAGCTTGCGATAATGGGTAAAGATCTCCTTGATGTTCTTCTCGCTCTCGCCTACCCACTTGTCGCGCAATCCGGCTATATCGACTTGCATGATGTCGCGCCCCGTCTGTCGGGCTATCTGCAAGACGGTCTCGGTCTTACCCGTGCCCGGCGCACCATAGAAAAGACATGCGAAGCCTTTGCGCATGCCCTGCGCTTCGAGCCGTTGCTGGATGGAGGGCAGATTTTCCTGACTGAGCAGACTGGTGAGGCGGTTGATCTGCTGCTGCTCGGAAATGTTGAAGAACAACGACTTCTCCTTAATGGTATCATGTCTTTTCAGGAAACGGCTGTTGCGGTGTCTCATCCCCCTGCACTTCGAATGACTGGGCGAGTAGGCTGACAGCAGTTCCGTCTTGGTCCTGCGGGTGAGCATATATTGTTCTGTGTCTGCCTGACCTTCGTTGCATTTATGTTCGATATACCCACATTCGATGAGGGGATGGGTGCCGCTTCTCAGTTCATGGCGCAATCCGTCGCACTCAAAGTCTTCAGGATAGACACCACTGATGGTCTCGAAGGTCAGTCCTTCGCCTTCAGACCCTTCCCACTGGGCATAGTCGACGACGATCAGCAGCATGAGCGACAGAATATGAATATCGTCGTACATCATCATCTCATGGCAGAGGGGAAGATGCGGATTCGCCTTGACCAGCTGGAGCATCCACTCTTCGACATCCCTGAAGCGGACATTGCGGTCGTTCATGTTTTTCTCTACATGGCTCTCCAGCTTGTCGACAAACTGCTGTTCTGTGAGGCCGTCAATCTTCTCAGGTACAAATGTCTTGTTATGGCGGAGTGCCGTCACTACACCCTGTGCGAGTGCAAAGCCCTCGAAGCAACCGCCTATCTCACGTGTCCCCCTGCGTGTTGCCCAGCGTTTGGTCACGAGTTCTTCTATCTCCTCGGAATAGACCATGATAGAGAGTCGGGAACAGCCGAGGTAGTCGCCGAAGCGCTTCCATGAGACAGCTTCGCCTGCCTCAATCATGATGGCAAGTGCCACTATCTGAATGTTGGTTACCCCCAGTTCCTTGCTAAGGAATGCCAGAGGATTCTTGACTGACTCCCAGAACTCGTCTGACAATTGGGAATTATCTGCCGCATCGAGCACTCTGTCGAGTGCCGTGATGATGGTCCAGGTGTCGGGTTCCTTGAATTCTTCTTTCTTCTCGTCTGAGAATAGATCGTAATCTCTGATTCCTGACTTCATTCTGCGTAACGGTTTCTTTCTGATATTCATATTATACTACTATTTGAATTTCAAGGGCAAATGTACTGTTTTTTATTCAGATGGGTCTTCTTTTTATACCTATAAATAAAAGCGATGTGTCATGATGGAGCAAAAATCACAAAATGATTTAATTTTATATGAATAAAGTGATTCAATTGAATAAATTCACCCGTTTATTTGTATCTTTGTAGCAAACTTATTAGGTTATGACAACAATTGAATGTACTGACGAAAAATTTGCCTTGAATCTGAACCCGTATCAGATTTTTGTCTTTGTCAACGAAAAGACAAAACCGTTTCTTGAACAGATAAATAAGAGTCGTATAAGAGAGTATAGTATCGAATTGATTCCTTTCGATGCTGAAAAGGACACTCAGCCAATAGTAGGTGAGGATGTGGATCCGCTATTGTATTACAACATCACTCATTCTGATTTGTTTGCAAGGGTGATGCCTTTGAAGAAGGGTGATTACAGATACACCTCTGAGATACTCTATCAAGGGATGGATTATAGTGGGGATCAGTTTCTTGATGTGGTGAAGGATTTTGCCAGTTCATTGAGAATCAACGAAAGAAAAAGTTATGTCAATACGCTGAGGAGGTATTTCCAATATGGCAATGATGAGTTTTATGATTTTCTGATGGAAGTATATGAAGGCAATTTGTCGAAAATCATGGAAATGTCGAAACATTATTCTAACATAGTCAGTTCCACTGAGTATGCAAAGGCATCGGAGTTCTTATCAGCTTTTATGCATCAGTTGTCGAAGGAAAGACGGGAACAACTGATATCACTGATCAAGGACACTTTGGGATATGCGAGTGAGAAGGATTCGAAACTCTTGCTTTGCAATTATTTGCAATATAAGTACACGCCAGGTTCTGGCGGATTTAGTAACCTGAACCTGGTTGCAAAGACCAAGAATGAACTTCTGAAACCTGATTTCTCTCTTGTCATCGAATACAACAGAAAAGAAGGGTTTGTGGATAAGGATGGTGATTATTCCATCATCTTGAAGAAAGACGACGGAAGCCAGATAGAGTTGGAGTTTGGACACAGAGGTGACAAAATGCTATACTTACTTACCCTATTATGCCAAAAGACGAGGGGAGGACTTCCTACTGCTTATTTTAAAAACGAGCAAGCGAAGCGTGTTCTAACTGCTATCTATGACAGGGTTTATCGTAGCGGCGGTGGCGAATGGGTTGAAAAATGCTCCAATAATACGCACCACATTTCTACCTATCGTTCTCATGCCAAGGAGATGATAGAAAATGATGAGAGGCTCGAACCTTATATGGCTTACTGGTGTAATTTTGAGAACCAGACTATCTTTATTGGAAAGATGAAGAACAGGCCACTTGAAATCAGAAAGATTCGTCTGCCAGAAGACAGAATAGAAATCCATGACCGTAAAGATGGCGTTGAATCTTTTTCCGATATTCTCGAAGAACTACCACATCTGGGAGGATTGTATGATCTGAACAAGATAAACCATCCTGAATTATTCGAAATACATAAGAATCTGGTTTGTGGGGTATATGGACGAGAGGACAAAGCCCCACATGCAATAAGGGAATGAATTCTTATGCATCATGAGTTTTTACACACCACGGGCATTATCCGACGCCAGTCAAGATGACCTGTTGCTTCTTTATTTTACTTCTACGACAAACTGAGTTACAGGATAGTAGATGATACGGGCTGCGACCTTCTTCTTGCCTGCTGCTTCGAGCGCTCGCTGGTAACAGTCGAGTTGGTCGCCATGACGACCAGCAAAGTGTTCGCTGGTAGGATTAAACACAAGGCTATAATTGCCTGGGCAGGTCTTATAGTCCACAACGACGTACGCGTTTTCTGTTTCCCAAACGAGGTCAATATAGCCACTAACGATATGACCATTTGAATCCATGTGACGGAAGGGCTTTTCGTGATGTCGCTTGATGGCTTTGCCATATCTTGTTTCAAGGGTGTCGGTGAGATACTTCCATGAGTCGAGTAGTCGAGCGGGTTCAGACATATTTTCGTCTGTAAAGCCATAGCTGTCGCGCAACTTTACTATCTGTTCAACGCTGATATCGTCGTCACAACAGCAGAATACCTGGTGGATGAAGTCGCCCATGAGGGCTTCTTCTGTGTCCTTATTACGCACCTGCATACGGTGTTCCTTATCATTGATGGGCACTATATTGTGCGGGGTGTCACCTGCCTTTGAAGGAGAGACATATAGAAGATTGTCGAGCGGTGAGAAGTTGGAAGCCAGTTCGTGGACACGGTTCTGGGTCTGCACAGGCCACGGGAGGTTGTCTTCGCTGTCATAGCGTTCAACGACGAAAGGCATTCCGACACCAAAGATATCTTGTGGTTCGTCACCGTTGAGAACCATATTAAGGTTGTTGACACCCACAGAACGGAACCAGCTGAGGTTGACGGCACCTTGTTTCTCCTTTGGAGCCAGGATAAGCATCTCGCGGGCACGTGTCACTCCGACATAGAGCAGACGCGCATTCTCAGCTATCTCATGTTCAGAAACAGACTCCCAGAGAGGGTGCTGTTGGAGGCGAGCCGTGATGGCACTTTTCGCCGCATTAGTATCACCATAGATATTGGGAACCAACGAGATAGTCATTGGAGGATTAGGATTCTCTGCCGTTGGCTGTTGTTCACGACGATGATGACAGCCAAGCATACTCAGTGTTGCTATCTTCGTAGCGTCGGCTGCATCATTGTCGAGCGACAGCATGATGACCACCTTCCACTCCAAGCCCTTTGACTTGTGATAGGTGTAAAGGCGTACTCCTTCCTCATTAGCGGCACCTTGCTGCTGCTGATTGGTGAAGAAATCAATGAAGCCTGCAACGGTTGCTGGTCGGGCAAGTTTGGTGGCAGAGTCTTCGCATTTCTTAGCCAGGTCGATTAACACCTGAAGATTAGTTACCTCTGCCAATGTGTTCTCCCAACTGTGTGCCAAAGCGTAGAGGTCGAGCTCGATGACAAGACTCTCGACTAATGAGCTGATGCTCTGATAACCAAGCAAATTAGTGGGTATCTCCTGATTATCACTGGAGCGGAAAGAGCGTAGTTGGAACAGGCGTTTCAGGATGGGGATATCATTCAGATAGTCATCGTATGATTTTTCTGCTGCCAGGTGGTCAAGACGGTCCTCAATAATCTTTGTGATGTGATAACCAGGCTCTGTGAGGTAGGCCACTTCAGCACGAGCAAGCTGATTGAACGGTGTGTTGACTAATGTGAGCAGCGCCTTCATCAGACGACCAGCACGCGACTCCTTGATATCGTTGGACTCACGACAAACGGGAACTTGCAGCTTACGCAGTTCGTCGGCTAACTTGTCGAGATTCTCATTCTTACGAGCCAGTACAGCAATATCTTTTGGGGCGATGTTTTCTCTAAGGATGAGTTGCTGAATCTGGCGGGCAAGATTAGCGTCGCCATCGTAGGGCCATAGGCGAAGAGGCTTTTCTACAGGTGTGGTGTTTCCGTTTTCCTTAGGCATTTTCAGTTCTACTTCTTCGGTCTTCATATTACTGAAGACCTGAGAGAAGATGGCGTTGGAAAATCTAACCAATGGCTCTATTGAACGATAGGAGTGTTCCAAATGCTTAATGTCGTTGATGCTATTGGCAACAGCTTCTGTCAGTTCAGTGTCGGAACCACGGAAACCATAGATGGCTTGTTTCTTGTCGCCCACATATACCGTGTTCAGTAGAGAGGATAGCTTCTGGAAGATGCTCACTTGTATAGGGTTTGAATCCTGAAACTCGTCAACATAGAGATGTGTATAACGAGACTTGATATCATCTTGTACTTCCTTCTCGTTGAGCAATTTCAGGAACATCTCCTCCATATCATTGAAGTCGATGAGGTGGTGTTCGTCCTTGTATTGACGATACTCTTTTTGCCAACGGATGGCAAGGCGAAAAATAAGAGCTGCATATTTACGCTGGTCGGCGGCTATTTCAGGAGGAAACATAATCACTTCATTTGCCCACTCTTTAAACAATGCAGCCTCATCAGAGTCAATATTTCTATCATTGACTATCTCCAACCAAATATTTAAGATGTCAGAAGTAATATGCTCCAACTTCAGTGTATCCAGAAATTCCAGTTGATTGGTTTTCTTATTACTATTTCTTGCTGCATTTACAGCATCAAGCGTCTGATTGTATACCACTTTAAGGTATGTAGGAGGATTGTTTAACGATACGCCTTCCTTGGGTTCAAGGCATTTGATGAAACTTTCTGTTGTCTCAATACTTTTCTCCAGCTGCTCGTCGCCGATATTATACCACTGGATGTAGTCGAGTACCTGACAGAGGTCTTTCTTCCAGAACTCGTAATTGGGACCAGACTTACCGTCGTTTTTATGGATGATGTCGTAGGTCTCTGTAAAACGATACAGGAATGCACGATCGTCATTATTGAGAAGTCCACGGAGTGAGTGGTCACGATACATCTGCAGTTCACTCTCCTCCATAGCAGCAGCATCGGGCATGATACCCAAAAGGTACCAGTACTTGGTGAGGAATGTGTTTGCCACGGAGTGGACCGTCCCGATGAGGGCGTGCTCCATCTGCTGAGCCTCACGATGCAGACCAAGTTTAGCCAGTTCTTTCTTGGCTTTCTCGCGCAACTCCTGAGCTGCCGCCTTCGTGAAGGTAGTCATGATAACTTGGTCGGGATTAAGCAGGTGGTCTTTCACCATCTTAGCTACGTCCGTCGTTATTGTGTATGTCTTGCCAGAACCTGCTCCGGCACTGATGAATTTCTTTGTCATAATACGTTTGCGTCTTTAGATGGTGAAACTTTTATAAACGGAATATTTGTTCTCTACCTTCTTGGGAGCTATCCTACCTTCTTTATCAAGAGGAAATACGTTCTCTGCTTGCGCATAGGGGATGTTACTGATAGGCTGGTTATCTGCAGTCTCAATCCTGCCATTATTGATTTCCTTGACTCTCTCAGCATAACCATTACGGAGTTGAGGCATGAGTTCTGATCGAATTCTTGGGGAAATGTACCGGCAGTTCTCACCACTGAAATCATCGGTGCTAAAGAGTATTCCATAAGGCATGACGAAGTAGGCGGTGCGAACAGACTTTGGAGCTGGATCATGTTTCTCCAGCATAGCCTTATAGATAGCCAGCTGAAGGGCACGATTGTTCTCAAGGACAGGTATGTACTTATCTTTCTTTGACACATACTTCAAGTCGAAGACTACATCATTGCCTGCTTTGTCGCATAGGAGCATATCGATGTAACCCTGAAGGATGATGCCACCTTCAAAACCCAAATCCTGCTCTTCCTTTTGCTCACATTGTATGCCGGTCAGACCATTCTCCTGAATAATCGTTGCGAGTTTGATGACACAACTTCTGAACCGATAGCGTAGCCGTTCCCTGTCAAGATGATGCTCAGGAAGCAACAACAAAGCACCCTTCTTTGATAGCGCTCTACTGAGTTCTTCTTCGTAATGATTGTTCACATAGTCTTTCAAAGAAGCACCGTTCCTATCGGCAGTAAAGAGTGTCTCAACGACTTCGTGCGCCACATTTCCATAGGTCAGGAAGATATTGATGTCTGTCTCGCTTACTTCGGTAAACTGAAGGGTATAGTTCATGAAATAATCAAACGGGTTTTGCAAGAGTTTCTCCAAAGCGGAATAGCTCTCAACCTTGCGCCAACTGACAGGATGTTTCTCAGCATCAAAGCGAATCTCTATATTATCCTCTTCGCGATGATTGTCGACAGGTTTGACCTCCTTGGTAGACATATTATTATAGAGAATGTCGCCATTTACATCTTGGGGCTTGCATGGCAATTGGAGATACAATGGATGTTGGGGTAGCTTGGTTGCTCCCTGCTGAGCACAGGTGACGATGGTTAATTCTTCCGTTGTCTTGTATATCGGCTGGGCCATCATCAGGAGCATGAAGTCGCTTTCATGTTGCTTGTTCCATAGCAGGACTCCTTGTTTTTCCAATTGTTCTATCTCGTTGTTAGAGAGGAAATCGGTTGAAAGTGTGGTTGAGATGTCACCATAGAAATCGCACCAGATAGTCTTCTCTGCCTTGTCAATCATGTTTGATGGACTGTTGATGAGACACCTGCTGCCTACCTGAGCGTGATAGAGAACGAAGTCTCCATCCTCATAAAGCGATTGTGCCCACTGATTCAGCTTGGTGAATGAAAGTTCTCCTTCTACCAACGTGTCTATCTGGTTTAATAGAGCATCTGTCATCTCGGCAACACTCCTCAATTGAGCTATCCGTGTGTCATAGGGTTGCATGGCAGCTATCTTCAGAGCTTTACTGGATGCATAAGAGCTGATATCGGAGAGGAACTTTGACAGAGTCTTGACGTTAATAACATCAGATTCCTCTGCCAATGGCAAAGCACTTACGTCATTACGTAAATCAAAAGGAAGATAAGTGATATAGTTCTCTTCGCGCTGTTCCTTGGTGAATTGTTGTGGCGTTTTGTCACCATCTGCCTTAAACTCTTTCTCAATGTAAGTGTTAATGCACTCCTGAACTTTCTCATTGCAAAAGCCACCCTCGTTGACAATGACCTTTGCTAAACGTCTTCGTAATTGCTTGTTAAGCGGACACTCTGAGAGGAAAAGATACTGAAGGAGAGTGTTAACGTTAAGAGGACGCTGGAATAACTGGATAGCCAATAGGAACATCTGGGTAATCTGCGGGTTGGTGGAAGTCATCTCGCTACCACAGACAGGGTTGCCCGACATGTGGAGCCAGTTGTCGAGTCGCTTGTTATCAGTGTTTATCCACACATTGTAAGCATTCGGATCTTGTTGTGACAACCATGCTTCAGCCTTCCATTGCTGAGAGAAACGTATCTCCGTGATAGTCTTAGGTGCGACGGCAGTGTCGTTAACATTCTCGCAAACATCGACACCAGTCTTCTTGAGTGACGAAAGCAGCGGCTTGATATAATCGGGAAGTAAGTCGAATGAACAGGGTATTTCGATAGTAAGGTTTTTGTAAGTCTGTGGAACATTAACTGCACCAGATGACATTAACTTAATTTGGTCAGATAGTTTTGCCAACAAAGGAGCAATGCCGTCATCATGAAAAAGGTTGTCAATCTTGGCAAGAGTGTTGAGACGACTACATCCCTGTAACGTAACCTTACTGTTCCATCCACATAGCGCAAGGCTATCTCGCCAGCGAAGAAGCGTCTTGGCAACACTCATGCTGTCAATCTGGATGCTACGATGGAAGAGGTTGCCCGTATTATCATTGTCATACTCCAAGAGGGCCTTGTGATAGGAAGTAAGACGTTCGGGAAAAGACGGTATTTGCTGATGGATACCTGCATGTAGGGCAAGTTGGCTAAGAAGTCCCTGAGTTTCCAACACCTGAACATCAAGTGCAACTGGATAGGTTTGTAAGTTTATGTAGTAATTACCACCATAAAAAGGACTATATATAATCTTCATATTAGGTATATTTAGTTGTTTTTGCAAAAAATACATACTACATGCTGATAGATGGTTCGTAAGTTGCCGTCATCATCCTTCTTCATCAGATTATCAAGCGGAAACGTACCCGCTCCGAGGCATGTAAGCTCTATTGATTCATTCACTTTATTCATATTATACCGATATTAAAGTTTTGACGGTACAAATTTCGCAATAAAAAATCATAGTATCCCTCAAATTATACGTATAGCTAATAATTATAGGTACTTTAAAAAACACAGAGCATCATCAGGTAATAGATAATCCAATTTGCCTTTGTCGCGGAGTTCCATCAACAAACGTCCCAACAAGTTAGGTCCAACAAAATTACTTCCTTGTTGCTTTACACCCCATGTATCCGAAGTCTTCTTGGGGAAAGACGTTTGGTCTTCGACAATATACTTTCCATTGGAACGTTCCAGTTCTTTGCGGAAATCTTCGCTCTGTTCGTACTTCTGAGTAAGACAAAACTTCATCGCATCAACAATCATTCGGCCCCAATCTTCACGACGGTGTGTTTTCTCCCAATGCTTGGCGGTCATCTTGGGATTTTTGGCATTATAGACAGCATGAACAGGTTCTGCTTCCTTGAACTTCATCAACTGGAACAGTTGTTCTGATGTCTTGAATGTCACACCGTTTATAATAACAGGTGTGGGTGCGAAGTTTCCAAAGATTCCCCATGGTTCTTTTACCTTACGGATGGCGACACACTCAGAGATTGGGTAGGTATTAATGGAATAATACTGAGGATAAAATTCTTGAATGAATGGGGCAATGCTATAGAAATTCATAAGAATTAAATATTAAAAGCTGTCTAATGGGATTTCTTCCTCAGAACCCTCGATAAGCTGGAACTTCTTGGGGGCAAGCTCTACTTTGTCGATGCGGACAATGCGGATCTTGTCGATGTTAAGAACCACACGGTTGGTCAGTCCATCGGGCTTTGACTGGGCATGTGGCCAGGCAAAATACTCTAAACCAATCTCACTGAAGAACTTGGAAGCGACTTTCTCTGCGTCAAGGTCTGCACTGCCAATAAGTTGCTTGACCGTTCCTTCTTTTCCCGTGAGGCGATTGCCGACGTATTTGCGGAAATACTTACCAACTCGTCTGGCTTCATCAGGAATCTGCTCGCCAAGTGCTTTCTCCGTGCGCTCAATGATAGATGGATGTACTGGGCGGATGGAAAACAAGTGGTTGTCCGCCGACATATCAGGAATCTCCAGCGTATAGACATAGTAGTTCTTGTTTTCTGGACGCTTCTTGTTGTAAGCATAGTGAGCGGCAGAGGTGTATGACTCTGTAACATAAGTTCCAAAACCAAACTTCGCCTTCCCATCACCCTCAAGGGCATGGGCAATGTCGAGCTTTTTGAAAAGCACGGATGTGCCATGATAGAGTATTTCCATAAGTTTCAATTATAACCGACCACAAAAATACGAAATTAATACCAATATTTATTTGAATATCTTAAAAAAGAATTTAGAAACTAAT
>Ga0247611_10003334_pt1 | contig 23961 bp, 59 predicted proteins | sample 177DNAGHGhighgp2_FD_192422 | JGI IMG/M metagenome (GOLD analysis project Ga0247611, IMG submission 192422) | Sheep rumen microbial communities from Palmerston North, Manawatu-Wanganui, New Zealand - 1770 DNA GHGhigh gp2 | ecosystem: Host-associated > Mammals > Digestive system > Stomach > Rumen... | reverse complement strand
GAATCATGTCAGTCATCAGCAAGAATCATGTCAGTCATCAGCAAGAATCATGTCAGTCATCAGCAAGAATCATGTCAGTCATCAGCAAGAATCATGTCAGTCATCAGCAAGAATCATGTCAGTCATCACGGATTTTGGTCATCATCAGGATCAGTCAAGAGGCATCCAAAATTTTGCCTATTTTTTACCCAAATTTTACCTATTTTTTACCCAAATTTCGCCTAAAATCCGATCCCAACACCATCGTTGATTTTGTGCTGATTTTCGCAGAATTTGTTTTAACTTCAGACTTGTGTAAAAACTTCGTAAAAACTTCGTAAAAATTTTCAGTAAAACTTGGTAAAAATTTGGTAAAAGTTTGGTAAAACTTCTGACTTGCAAGAAATTCCGTAAAAGTTTGGTAAAACTTGGTAAAAGTTTGGTAAATGGTCGATGTGTGCAAGACTCTAGTAAAATATTTGTCATTCATAGTACAATTTGAGTTAGTCGGAAAGGGTAAGAATTATATACTAATTTAGACAAAACCTACAACCATGTCTATAATAAAAATCGATAGCGAAATTAAACAAAAAGTCTTAAAACATTCAAATGAAGGCGAATCATTTGCTAATTTGCTTTCAAGACTGATTGATGAATCAGATTTATCAGAACATGATTTCCTTGTAGGAAGAACATCCGTGCAAATATATGATGATGATTTAAAACGATTGAAATCATTGAAGCGATATAGTACAGAATCTTATTCTGCAGTCATTTTGAGAGTTTTATTGTCTTTAGAAGATGAATCCTGATTTTATACGAATTTTTCCTTTTTCTTTTTTTATTTATTTTTTGATTACTGAATTATTCAAACATAATTATCTTTGTTATATTTACTGTAGATGAAACAATGCAATTATCGTACTAATTGAACATTGCCGAATTATTTGATGTTTATATTATATTTAAAATGACTCTTCATACATACGATGCATTTTAGTGTATTGAGTATGCAGTATCATGTATGGGAGTATGCATCTGTACCTGCAGAATATTTAAGATGCATTCATGGATGATGATTGAAAAGATGTCTTGAAAATCCTATAGGAATTCCTGCAGTTTTTCATGGAAAATATTCTCAACATCCGTGGGAGAAAAAGCCTGAAAATTCAGGGTGGAAAAACCTGAAAATCGTGGGAAGTTTTGCCTGAAAATCTTGGGAAGTTCTACTTGAAAAGTTGGGGAAGTTTTGCCTGAAAATTCTGAAAAATGGTGATGGAAAAGTCAGGGAAATTTCCCTGAAAATTTTGAATAGTGATGGTTGAAAAGTTGGGGAAGTCAACACTCTCTACCTACGATGTCTGCAGGGATGTGGTCTCTTTTTTGAGGGTCAACAAAGTATGTGAATGACCTGATGTACACAGTACCATCATCATACCAAAATATCACAACTTGCAATTTGTTGTGGTATCCAGTATAATTTGAGCGAGTGGTTACAAGATAGTAGGTTTCATACATTTTTAGCATTCTTTTGAAGGATTCGGATGCAATGATTCTTGCATTGCCTTCTTTGAAGTCGACTGGAGTGTTTTCATCAATCTCGTACTCATCTTCATTAACTGAAACGAAATTCATCTGTTTTGAGATGTATTTCAATAGGTGTGATGGTACTCCATGGCAACGAATCCTTTTTGAAGTGTTTGGAATTTTGGAGTCTTCAGGCAAGTTATCCCACATTTGAACTGGAACTGACCACACATTTGCATCTGTGAGATGTGAGAGACATTCCCACCAGTTCCTGAACTCATATGGTCTGTCTTCTTTGGCTTGTCTGATTGTGAGTTTCTCGATGAGTTCATCAATCAGGTTTGTGTCTGTTGTGAGTTCATCGATTGCACTCATCAAGTCATCGCAGGAGACTCCACCATTGTCGAAATATTCATCTACATCATCCCATAATCTGTAAGCCCATCCATTGCTTTTTGGGGTAGTGTTTATGAGTTCAACTTCGCCTTTTTCGATTTTGAAAAGGTTCATAGTGAGAACCTTTTCGCCATCCACAACGGATGTACTTTGGTCAAGGTAAAGACCTGATGGGAGGTTGCTTTCAAAGTTGCCAACTTTAAAAAAGTTGTCTCCGACAAAGGAGTAGCCACCTTTTTTAGATTTGTCGATTCCTTCGACTAATTTCATCCATCCACCACGAGTCCTACTGAACTCGCTTATTCCTGCTTTTTCACAAGTTTTTTTCATGTTAAATATACTCATTGAAATCACCTATATTAGTTACAGTTATTATATTGACCACAATAGTATATAAAGGTATCGTTGAAAAAGTTTGATCTCCACACCTGAAAAAATCCAATGTACAAAAATGTACATTCTGTAAAATCTTGAAAAAAAATTGCCTACTCTGATTCAGAGTAAGCATCTAATAGTCTGTTGATGATATCATCGAATGTATCGGCTTTTGAGCCGAGTTCGGACAATCTGCGATGAGTTGTCCTCTTAATTTGGATGTTGGTAGTTCCATCAGTCATCTACCACACCTCAATTTCATTAGGGTCAATGCCCAAAAAGGATGCTCCATCGTGGATTGCATCCTCCATAGTTTCACCTACAGAGAAACAGATGCCGAATGGAGCATCTGCCTCTTCCATTACCCTGAATTTGCAGTCAATGTCTGACTGCACTACAACATATTTTTTCATTATAACACCTCTGTTTTGACAGTTGCTCTCATAACAAAATCGTGTACTTTTGATACTGCAGTTTTAAGGTCTTTGTCTGTTGCAGTAGCGAAAACTACTTTGCAGTTGTGCATAGTTATGATGTAAGAGATTTTGTACTCTTCATCAATTTCTTCGCACAAATAAACTGTGCCATCTGCAAGTTCGTACTCCATTTTGCCCATTACTCCAAAGGCAAAAACTATATCATCAATATTACTCATCTAAATCACTCCTATAATGAAATTGGACAACACAGAGTTGTCCTTTGTTGTTGTAAACTGGGATGTCCTTGTCTTGATTGAAAACTGCCTCTTCAGGGAAGTCATCATCAAGATTCCATCCACCATATCTTTCTTCGATTTTTTCTACTTCAGATTCATCATCGATGATGCCGATGAAACTCCAGTAGCCGAGTTTCCATTCACCATCTTTGGATTGGAATTCAGAATCGCCACTAAATCCGACCCATCCTGCATTCAATATGAGGGGATTGAGGAGTTGGCTAATTTTGACCATTTACAACAACTCCCCATCCTTTTCGACTCCATAGCCGATGAGTTCAAGGTCATTATCTTCACAAGCCCATAAATGAGTCCTTGAAGAATAGTAGATTGCGACTGGTGTTCCATCTACCTCATCTGCGAATCGATTCGCAGTTTTCTCATATTCAAAAACATGGTTAGGCTCGGAGTTCACAATGACTTCCTGAATGCCACAACAATCGCCATATTTATAATCATCCATTTTAAAACCTCACCCAAATTTTGTCCCAGTCCACCTGATTGATGATTTCTCTCTCGAATCTGCCGAAACTGACATTAGATTCTTTGAAGAGAACATTATCATTTTCAGTTCTGACCTCAACAGTTCCACGAATAAAAGAAAGGTCATTTCCCTTATTCATGTCTTTGATTTCCTTATCCACTAATCTGCGAGTGGATGGCTCAAAGGAGCAGTATGCTCCATCTTTGTGAGCATTTAAAACTTTTTCTAATAAAATCATGCTACAACCTCCAAGTTTTTACAAAGTCTTTGAGCAAGGGCAATGATGTCTGCCCTGCTCTGTTCATCATCACATACACGAAACTCTGCATCTAATTCGCAGAGTTGGGAGTAAATCTTCCAGTTCTGTGGGGTCGGTTCTACTGCAATCATTGTAAAACCTCTAAAGCACCTGCATAGTCAAAGTCACGGAGGAGTTCTGCGACTTCTGATGCGAGTTCCTTTTCAGAATCTGTTCTGACTGGGTCACATACAATTTCATCGCAAAGATTTGCGATGTTGTCTGCATCGCCAGACAAGTATTCTTGAGCAGTTAAGACTTTGAATTCAGAATCCATTGCACCTTCAACAAGTGAATCCAAGACATCGGATTCAAAAGAGTTATTAAATAACTCTTCGTTGTATCGTGCAGGTGCAAAATGCCTGAAATATTCAAGCCTGACCTCGGAGAGTTTGTCGAGGTCTTCAAAGACAACATCAGAGATCAAATCTCTGATTTGCCTTTCGATGCCTTCTTTGAAAGGTTCAAAGTCATCTTCAAATCCGTTTTCAACATATGCATCGATGCAACATTCGATGCATCTGTCAGTTGCTTTCATCTCATCTTCAGTCATGGTGTTGTGATGTGCATCGTAGAAGTCACATCCATCACATTCTTCGTGATTTACGAAGAGAACAACATTTTCGCCTTGATGGAGTCTGAACACTTCGATGAATGGGTTTGCAGGGTTTTCGGTTTCGCCAGTTGACATTGAACATCCGAAGAGTTTGCCTGATTCGTAATTGTATTGAACAACTCCATCAAAGTGGGTGTTTTGGTTTTCGACTGCGAGTTTCACAATTTCTGTAGAATCTAAATTGAATATCATTGAAATCACCATATTTTTTGTGAGTCACTTTGACTCCGACAGTTAGTATATTGACCACAGTAGTATATAAATGTTTCGGTCAGTAGCAACAAGAATTAAATAGTATATATTATATAGGTATTATTGAACTTGTCCTGCGATGGGATTGCAATATTGATGTTGCACACATTCTGTACAGAATATATATCATTGAAATCAGACCAAGTCAGGATGAGTTCTTTTTTTTATGGATCAGATTTTTGTTCGTATATTTTGAAACTTTCATAGGATCAGGATTTTGTTCGTATTCGTACGAACTACGCATATATGTCTTATTTTTCTTACAAAATCGATTTATGAGATTTGGAAAAAAATTTAGTGCTTGGAAAACCCCTCGTGAAAAAAATCGAATTGTAACAAAAGCCATATCGAAAAAATCCAAGTGCTTACAAAACCCCTAACGAAAAAAACCGAGTGCTTGGAAAACCTCATAGGAAAAAATTCGGTAAAAAAATTTCGTAAAAGTTTCGTAAAAATCTCGTAAAAATTTGGTAAAAGTTTCTGAAAGGTTACCAAAACTTTAAATGTTCGTAAAAATAAGATTAGAAGTAATTACATGAAAAATGAGCCTCGGAGTGGTAGTTCCTCAAACGGCACAATTTTCATGGCACATCTCGAGCGAGGCTTTTTTGAGTAAAAAAAGCATATGTGCATATAATTATATACAGTTAGTAGTATTTAAGTTTATTTAACATCAAATGCTTCCGTTAAGTATATATAGTAGTAATGATAGATTTGTAAGTAACTCTTGATTTGTGTGGTAGCGAATTAGGAGTGAAGTAATTAATTAGAGCGAGGTATTAAAATGGATAAAGTATTTCATCCGATTTCAGGTGAGAAAGGATTTTTCTGTTCTGAAACGGAGAAGATTTTGATTGATGCTATATTGTCTGATTATAGTATGAATCATTTAGTTGTTACCTCTGCTAATAGCAGAGGTGGGGTAGATGAATAGTCAGGGTCTTTTTGGGGCTATTGAACAGTATTGGACTGTTGAGCCAAAGGCAAGACTTCATCGTAGAAACACTTTCTTTGAGGACATTCAACCATCCAATTATGATGCCCTTAAATTTATGATAGCATTTTCCGTGTTAGCAACTGCTATCATCGTTTTATGGAGTATTGGGGTGCTATTATGACTGATGTAGTTATAGATGGCATCCAATATGTTCCATCTACTGATTTTGAAACACAACTTGAATTGATGCATGATGTTCTTAAATCACAAGGATTTTTGTCCGATTCTGCGATTGAGAACATTATGAAATCTCTGAAAAATTCTATGGAAAAATCTTCAAAAACTGGGGAAGTTTCCTTGAAAAACATGGGGAAGTCCACCTCAAAAACTGGGGAAGTTTTACCTGAAAAATCAGGGAAGTCTCCTACAAAAAAATCTAAACATAAAACTGGTGGATATTTAAAGTCATTAGAACCATTTAAGTATAATTCTGTGAATGGGAAACTTGTACAAGTAGACCATGTTTTACCCGATGGCAGAATTATTCTTGGAAGGGGAAAGATGGCAAAATGGAGAATCCAACAAGCAATTATTATCAAAGAGTCTATGAATCAGAATACCACAAAGGGTATGACTTATGCAGACACAATTGAAATTGCAAAGGAAGTTCGCTTGGATAAAGAGACTACAAGGAGAATTATGTATAATATCGAGCATGGTTCTCTTGGTGTTCATATTGGAAAATGGAGATTAGAAAATATAGTCAATGCTCCTAAAAAACAACAGAAACCAATTGAAAACAACCCCCAAAAAAGAAGAGAGGGTGTTATCTATGGTTAGGCAAAAGTTGAACTATGTAGTTCTCTTTGATGGGTCATTTTTCCGTGTCTTTGAAAGACTTGGAAAAAATGTTCCATTTGAGGCTTACAACCCTGAAAAACATTTAGGTAAGGGTGTGACTTTTGATGAATGTCTCAAAAATTCTTCAGTTCCAGTTTGGGAAATTGAGGATGTTCCAAGGGATGTGGTGTTCAATGAGTGAGATTATGCTTGAAAAATTCAAGGAAGTCTGCCCTGAACACAGACTTCAAGATATGTATATGATTGATGTTGAGAAAGAAACACTTCATGCCTTTAAGCAAATAGGGTACAACCCATCCAAAACAGTCAAAAAGGCTATTGATAAGGCATGGGTTAATTCCAATAGGACAGACTCTCTTTATGAGTTTGTCTATAAAGTTTGGAGGGATGATAATGGACATTGAAATATGGAAAGAGGCAGTTCTTGTTCATTGTAAGCAAAGAAATGACCTTGTCAATGATAGGAAAGAGATTAAATCTCACCTTGAGGCACATTTGAAACAGTTCTTTGACTTTGATGAGATTGAATATGTCGATTTCGACTTCAATAAAATCTTGTTGAAGTTCAATAGAAATGTTTCACCTATTCCTCCAAAGAATATTGGAGATTTAGGTATGGATTGGATTATATCTACTGGATATGATGATGGAGCATTCTCCATTGTTATTATTGAGATATATCCATTCGGTATTGAAAGTTATGAAGAGTGCAATCAGTCATAGGAGGATTCAATTCCTCCTCATATCTTCTGCTATGATAGGATAAGTGTTTCCCATTATCTTCTTTCATTGAAATTCACTTACGAAACACGAATGGTTATGGAAAATGGTGTGGAAAAACAGTTTTATCATTTAATAATGCTCCAAATTGACCGAGGTTTTTATTTGCTATTTTTCCTTGGTCGGAGACACTTATCCTATCATCGCAGAGAGTGATGAACTGGAATGGTGAGATATATGAAGACTTATGGTGTAGATTACTTGGACTCTTCTGATGATAGCATCAAATACATGGTAGTGGATGCAGAATCATTGGATGAAGCGAGGGAAAAGGCTCGTAAGGTTCTAATATCTTACGAGATTCCCAAGAGAAATATAATTAATATTGAGCATCTTGAATGGCTTGATAAATAGGAGGAAGTATTTATGGCAAGTATTGTCGAACAGAAAGATGGTGAAAAATTCCCAAATCCAAGAATTGGGAAAACCCAGTTTTTAACTTCAGTCAGGGATTTTGCCCCTGATGGTATTTTATTAGGTGTTGAAAGAGTATCTAAAGTGTTCCCAACTAAACAAGAGCCTACAAAGGCTCAAATCATGTTGGAACTGACCATACTTGGAGATATGGAAAAATGCCGTGTCTTTGATATGGATGATGATGGTGAATACATCACCAAGATGGATGAATTGACTGGTAGGGAAGAAAGAGTCATTAAACTTGAACCTATCAGTGCAGATGATCTTGAGTCATTCCCAATCTTTTTGCCGTGTGGCAAACCTAAAAAGATTAGCAATGATGCAGATTTGACCTTTTACCCAACCTCATCTGCATATCCTTTATTCAAACTTGCATTGATTGAAAAAGGAGAATTACCTGCAGATATGGGCAATAAGGCATTCAGTACCACACAAGAAGAACTTAAAGAAGCCCTTGAGGGATTCAGTTTCATTGGAAAATGTGAAGAGATTAAGGGCAAGTATAATTATATGAGATTACTGGCAGAACCTGAAGGATAAGTGTATGAGTGGATGGACAGAATTTAAAGGTGGAAGAAAATTCCGTTTAATTGTTAACGGCACTAAATGTAGTGTCGAGCAATTGATGGATAATGGTTCTGCCGAAATCTTTGTCTATCACAATCAACCATTCACACTACAACAGAAAGCAGGTTCAAAATTCTATGATGGATTCTACGAATATGCTCGTGGAATATGGACTGGTGAAGAACTTGATTCATTTCCACGATATTACAAGTCATTCTGTAATGACTTAATTGAAAATAAGGTTCTTAAAGAGGAATTGGATAAGGTTGCAGAGGCTAAAAGAAAGGCTTCGCAGGAAAAGTCTCAAAAACTTCATGATAAATATTATGAAGATTTGTATGGAGAATTCAGGATGTATATGGCAAAGTATGAAAAAACTGCATTGGAACTTGTAGTATCTTGTAGCAGATGTCTTGTAGCCGATTCTGTAAGGGAAGTGGTTAGGGCATTTGTCGGATATTTTCAAACAATCAATGGTATCAAGGCTACCAATGTGATTGCTATTGGAAGTCCTGCAAGTGGTAAGTCATTCATATTAGAGACTGCATTATCTATGATGCCTCAAGAATATGTTCATTATGGGAGTATGACTGAATCTGCATTCTTTGAGACTTTTGATGGTCAGAATCTTGATGGTCATATCTTTATGCTTGGAGATTTAGGTGGAGTTAACTCTGATGAGAAAACCATCGCTTTTCGTGAACTGCTCAAAGAGTTAAGCACCGATGGTGAAGTTAGCCGTACAATTTCTAAAAAGGAAGATGATGGCATTACACCAGTTAAACAAGTTGTTAAAGGTCACCCTGCTCTTACTTACTCTACTGCGAATGAAGAGATCGTTAATGAGCAGGAGAAGTCAAGGTCAGTCATCTTGACTCCTCAACCGATTAATCCGAGACAGTTATCAATCTTCGATTTTGTGATGGAGAACAATGGTATCTTCAGGGACAAGATTGATGAAGTATATGCAGTCAGAGACTCTATTAAAGGATTGGTGGCTTGTTTCAATTATAATGAAGAAGATGGATTCATTAATCCGTATGAATACAACATTATTGATGTGTTGGAAGAAAAAGAAGATTATAATCGTAAGATTCAAGAATATAAGGCTACATTGAAAGTTGTCACTTTATTGGATGAGCCTTATTGGATTACTCACGATTATTATTTGGATGAGGATAATAAACCTTGTGAATCCAAGTTAGTCTTCGCTACTAAACGGAATAACTTGAATGCGATGAATCTGTTTGATGCAGTTAATTTCTTGCCTGATGAGGCAAGATTTGGAGACAAGTTACTGGATCACTTCGATGTCTTTGACATTGACAAACTTGATAATTATATGCAGACATATGATGAGGATGCATCATTTGAAGAGCAATTGAATCAGGTAATTACTGGAAACGAGTCATTGTATACTGATGAGGCAGGTACAAGATGGAAAACCGATTTTCTTTACAATGAGTCAACAGATTATTATAGTGACACTTGTAAGAGATTTCAAAACTACATCTTTTCAATCAACACTTTAAGAAAACGATTTAGAGGAAAATGGTTCAATCAACACAAGCACTATTTAAGTAGCAGACTGTTGAAGTTGTATGAAGAAGATGTAATAGTGAAACTCGGCAAATGTGAAAAAGTCAATGTATATGCATTGAATAACAATAATGGGAGTAAAATCTCTGAAAAATTGCCATCCTTTGATGACAAATCCAAGGTTGAAGAATTCAAGCATCGTGCATTTGACTTGGCATTTCCAAAGTATTCTAATGACTGGGATGAATTCATTGAAAAGGACAGTCCTGAACCTGATGAAACTTCAATAACTGAATCTGTCAAGGCATTGGTGAAATTGCCATTCATTAAAGAGGTGAATGATGATGTATGAGTTTATGACTTGGAATGAACATTTTATCACAGTTAATGACCGAGATGGCTATTCAAATAGGAGAAAAATTTGGAATGAAAATGTCTTGAAGAAAGCATTGAATAATCAGAAATCTTCTGAAGACATCTATGTTACCAAATATCCTACTGGCAAACTCGTTAAATATATCATCCTTGACTTCGATTCCAAGGAAGATAAAAGCATCTCCTTGAAAGAATCTGAAAGGTTGATGAATTATATGGAAAATCATGGACATCCATGTGTATTAGTTGACTCAACTAATAAAGGTTATCATCTTTACATCAAAATCAGTCCTTTTCTATTTGAAGATGAGGGCAATAGGACAATGCCGAACTGGGAATTGTTCTTTGATGAATTTGTGAGATATATGTTGAGAAAATCTTCAAAATTACCATATACTTCATTGGATGCTACAAACACTTCTGCAGGGTTGAGAGGAAATATCCGATTAATTAATAGCATACACCCCTCAACTGGAAAAAGAGTCTCTATTATCCATGGAGAATTCTCTGATGATTTGTTGCCACCTACAGAGTTGCAGGATGATGCTCAACAAGTGGCTTTTGAATTCTGTAACATCTGTGAAGAACAGACACAGAGGAAGATGGCTAAAACTAAAGTGGTCAATGGAATTGATCCGATTGAAGAGAATGACTTGAGAGAGTTGATTCCTGACATATTCGGTGGAGATGTTAAACATTATGGACATTACAGTATGATGTGTTGTCCATTTCATAATGAAAAGCATCCCAGTTTGATGCTAACCAAGAGAACCTTCAAATGCCGTTCTTGTGGCGAACAAGGTAATATTTGGACTTTAAAAAAGAAAGGATTAGTGGAGTTTGGTGTAAATGGTGAAGTTACTTATTGATAATCGTGAATCAAACACACGGATTCATTCTGCATCACAGTTCTTTGGAGACAATTATTCAATAGAAACTGGCTCATATCCAGTAGGAGATTTCATATTCGATAATAAGGTCTGTTTTGAATATAAAACTGCTAATGACATCATCTCTTCAATAATCGATGGAAGAGTGTTCAGGCAAGTGGAAAGGATGAAACAATATCCGTTTTCATTTGTCATAGTGGTTGGCAATGTTGCTCAAACAATCAATGAAAGAAATGCGAACTATTGGAATCGTAAGAATCAAGTCAAGCAGTTTACTGTGAGGAACTATTTGGGAGCATTGGCGAGACTACAAATCGAATCTAAAGTAATTCATGTGGATAACAATCAACAAGCATGGACTATAATGGATTTCATCGTTAAGAAACTCTTGAATAATAATCCAAACATTCGTGGAGTTGACAGACCCAAAGCAACTTTAAGCGACCCTATTGCAACTTTCTTAAGTTGCATCTATATTAATGACAGTCAGAGACTGGGAATCAAGACTGCAGTTATGATTCGTGAATACTTGCATCTTGAATCCCTGAAAGACTTGTTGGATGTTGAATACGATGATTTGATTAAAGTGAAAGGTGTAGGTGTGAAAACTGCTAAAAAGATTATGGAAGTGCTTGGATGACCTACAGACACTTGTACGAAGATGTTCACAAAGTATTGGATGAACATATTGAAAAATATGAGTTGATGCTTGAAAGGAATGAAAACGATTGTGATGACAAGGAAATAATCTCTGCAATTCTTCAAGAGTTGCATGAGTTAAAGGAAGAATTTTAAAAGTGTACGAAGTAATTTATAAGGATGATAAATGGTGGATATCGAAAAACGGAGTAATACTGGTGAATCTCGGTGGATTCATTGATCCAGTCAGTCCGAAAGTGATAATTGAGGCGATTGAAGATGAGATATGATTATGATGTTGAAACTGAAACCTTTCGCAGAATTGATGGTAGAGGAAGAGCATTAGAGTTCAACATCATAGAAGCGAGGAGAATGGAATCCTTGAGAAATCTTGGTTTTTCAGTTCAGAAAATTTATGATAAAATAGATTTTGCTAATGATGTCACAGTAACTAATGTACGGACATTCATCAGGAACTTGGAAAATGGTGAACTCTCTACAGAGGGCGAATTCCCTGCTCCAACTCCAGTCTTTAAGGATTTGGATTTAGAAGCGAGAGTTAGAACATTGGAGCAAGAAGTGGAACAATTAAAACAAGAAAAGGAGATATCATGGTTACAGAAATTGAAAACAAAATTATCTTAAAAGAAAATTTGATGAAGTCAATTCATGAATGCAGGAATGAGATTGCATCTATTAAGGAAAGGAAAGCAATCCGTAGGAGTGGTAGTTGGGTGGATGCTACTGGTACTGCTAAAGAGAAAGAAGATTTTGTCAAGTCACAAGTTGCAGGATATGACAGAGAAATTGCAGAGTATGAAGCCGACATTGAACTTTACTATAATCAAATTTCTATATTGAATGATAAGATTGAAATGGAGTATTTAAGTGATGAGTAAGTTATACTTATTTCCATTGTCTGATTTGCATTTAGGGTCTGCTCAATGTGATATAGAGTTTTTCGATTATTGGCGAAAGACTTTTGAACAAGCACCTGACAACAAGGCAATTTATTTGCTCGGAGACCTTTTGGAATTCCCTCGTGCATCATTGGATGCCTATTCAACAGTTATGACAACTCACGATGCTCTTGAGGGAGTTATAGAGTTGTTAGAGCCTTATAAGGAGTATGTTCGATGGTGTGTATCAGGTAATCATGAAATCAGAACTATGAGAGAGCATAATTTTGATGTGACCAAAAGTATTGCATCAAGACTGGGTGCAAACTATTCAAGAAATGACTTCTTCGATAAGATTGTTGAAGATGACAATGAACTTGTGATTTATGGTAAGCACGGCACAAAAACCTCAAAAAACTCTCATCTTGCGATGAATAATTTCATTCGTGATATGGCAGACATTGATGCGAATTTATGTATGCAAGGACATAATCATTTCTGTTCATTTGATTCTAATTATCGCCGTGGGTATGATGATGGTGACAGAAGATATTATGCTTTTACTGGGCATTTCCTTAAATATGATGGTTATGCAAGGGATAAAGGATTGCCGTTAAGTCAACCAAGTTTTTTGAGATTAACAGTCGATAAGAACCTACATATTGATGCAAAACGATTCTATAAGGATGAAGTGTTATGATATTAGAGATTGACAATTTTGACCAGTTCAAAATTTTCTTTGATGTGATTTATGACATCACAGAATTAATTGAGTTTCAGTTGTTTACGGATCATATCACTTGTAGCATACTTGACAAGGCACATACAAGATTTATGTCTGCTACATTCAAGGATGATTTCTTTGCATTATATGAAAAAGGTGATGAAGATTCCGTGACATTGTTTGCAGATGACCTGCATAAAATCATCAAGTCTGTGAGTAAATTAGACAATGTGTTTCTTGAGACTAATGAGAACTATTTAATATGCAAGTTGGAATCAAAAAACGGCAATTCAAGAATATTTGAGTTTGTGCTACCATCCGAATATATTGAATCTCCACAACCACCCAGTATAGATTTGCCAGTAGTGTTTGATTTGGATTTGCAAGACTTGAAACAAAGCATTAATGATTTGAAGATTATTGGGTCAAATGAAATGTTATTCAGGGCAACTAAAAATACTTTGAATATATCTGCAGGTATTGAAGTAACTACAAATTACATTTCAACAATTGCGATTCCAAATGATTCAGAAGAAATGTTTTCTTCAAAATTCACATTGGAGTATTTGGAACAGTTATTGAAGTTCAATAAGATTTCCAAAACTGCATTGTTCGAGTTAGGTGAAAATTATCCATTATTGTATTCATTTAAAGATGAAATAATGGGAGTTGAAATTAAAGGCATGATAGCCCCACGATTAGAGTTAGAGGATTAAATGGATTTAGATAGAATAGTGAATAGTTGGTTGGATTTTGAAGCGAGTAAAAATGAATTTCGCAGAGAAATCGCAAATGAATTAAAAATTCCCATATCAGATATTGAAGTGAGTGTGGATTCAGAATATACTGGAGTAGTGCATCAATATTTGATTGTCGATATCAATGAAAGACTGACCAAAGATGATTTGGACAGACTGGATTTTGATTTCATTGACAATTATGGGAATTTGGTATGGGAAATAGGTGATATTGTGTTATGAACCGTTCAATAATCTATGAGTTTTTCAGGAATGAGTCACAACTTGATGCAAGATACATTAAAATCGGAAAAGGAAATTATCCAGTATTCCCAGTTCCATACAGATGGGAGCATTCCTTTCTGTTAATAAATGGGATGAGATTTACGGATTTCCAAGCCGTGATATTATTTAGCAATGAATTAGTTGTAAGGTTCGATAAATACCTTGACCAACAAGTGAACATTCCTTATAAGGATATAGAGTATATTGAAGTCTGTGAGGACTTGGATGTAAGATATATGGCTTTACATAATAATAAGAAAATAGCGAGATGAAATCATCTCGCCAGTCTTTGGGGAAAGACATTTCTTATTTTTGTATTGCCTCTTATTAAATATTTTGAGGTGAAAGAATGAAATTGATAGTGATTTGTGGAGCGAAAAACTCCAAAAAAACATTACTGGCACAGAGATTATCCAGTAATTCAGACTGCAGGTGGATTAAACCTTGGTCTGACAAACCAGTTCCATTAAATGCAGACCCATCAGATGAATTCGTTCCAGTTAATGAATCACAATTGTCTGATAAGATGGAAAAAGAAATTCCATTATGTGTGACTGTGGTTGATGGTCATAGATATGTTTTCTTTGAAAATCAGTTAAATAGTGAATTTGTTGTGTTGATTGGTGATGATACAATCTTGTTTAATATTAAAAAGAATTTTAAAGGAGATTTGTTGACTGTTAAATGCCATTCAAATGATGAAACTGAATCTCCAAGGTGCTTGTCACCTGATTCTGACTTTGATATAGTCTTTAATTATGATACTGATGATTATGACTATTTTGAGGCAGATATTGTTTATGGTGGTTTCTATGGGTGATGTGACTTTCCACATAGTTGAAAACTACTCTCACGAACACAAGTTTGAAGATTTCAAAACTGACTACATGAATGGTATGACTAAAGCCGATTTACTTGAGAAACATGAAATCACTAATGGAGTTTGGAAAGACTGGATTGAAAGGATACCTAATAGAAGACCTTATCAGAATAAAAGGACTCCTAAAAAACAGAAAAAACTCAAAAAACATTTCGGTGAATACCACCATTTTGAAAGAAATTATAAAGGACATTCTACTTTGGTTCGCCGATTGGATGGTCATAAGTATAGTTATGGCACTTACCCAAGCAGGGAAATTGCCGAAATGGTTTGTGAGAAACTGTTAGAGTGTGGATGGGATAAGTATGTTGCATATGACTTGTTGCATGAGTATGGTGTGAAGAACAGTATTCGTGTATTGTCAAGCAGATTATTGAGGAGAGATGTATGATTAGCAAATGCGATGATTGTGAGTATACTGTCACTATTGCCGATTTGATGACTACATTATCTGAATTGGAGCATTTCTATGTCCAGTTTTGGATTAATAGTGTGGAGATTCCAGTTACTGTCTTTAGTGATGCAGATATTAAATTTCTGCAAGAATCTATTAGAGTCTATGATGGTGATAAGATACAGTATATTTTGTATGATATGATTACACACATTGAGGTGCATGGTACATGAGAGCAAGAAGTTGTGTTTCTATGAGTTTAAAGGATTGGTTGAGTGATTTGGCTAATTATAATCGTGTAGATATGGTTGATGGTGAAATTGCCATTATACCAATCATGGAGTATGATGATGAGTAAGGATGTATGGTGGGAATGGTTCTCATCATTATTCCCATCCTATGAAGCCGATGAAGTTGATCCTTATACTTGGACTTGTATTCATTGTGGACATAAATGGAGATTCAATAAATTGGAATTATTGAAAATGTTCCTTTTTGATGATTATACCCATACTTGTCCTCAATGTCAATGGCAGTCAAGGTATCGGATGATTACTCATGTGGTTAGGGAAATTGACTCTGATGAGATAAGGGAAAATAATAGGTGGTTATAACATGGTTGGTTTCAAAGAATGGTCTGATTATAACAAGTTCATGCAAACATATGCATTTACTTGTTGTCAGAATTGTACTGGATATGTTGATAATAATACTGGAAGATTCGTATGTATGCGAACATTATCGCCGATACGATTGGATATGTTGAATGTCTGTGCAGAATGGCAGAACAATGATGGGAAAGTATTAGATGATTATGATAAAGATATGTTCCCATTTAAGTTTTCTGAAAAAGTATGGGAAGTATTAATCCATATTGATGGAGATAAGACCTTTGAAGAATTAAAGGAGATTATTGAAGATGAAGAATTTAAGGAATAAGAGAGTAACTAAACTTAAAGTGAAAGACTTGAAAAAGGCTTTGAGAGATGTGGATGATGATGCAGAAGTGGTTATTGGCTTATACTTGAAAGATGAGTCAAATAGATTCTGTTATTTAGCCGATATTTTCGGTAATATGAAATTTGATGGTGTAATCAAGGAAAGGTTATTTAACACTTCACTTGTTGAACTGGTTGGCTATGACCATGAGTATGCAACATATGTGGAGAGGAGAGATGAATAAGTATTATGTCTTTAAAGAGGATAAATTCTGTACTGATGGTGCAGAATCTATCCATATCTCATTAGTTAATGATGAGAATATGTTAAATTCCTTTATTGATATTTATCCTGATTGTGAAGATGCTCCATCTCCATTGAAGAATATTGATGATGCAGAAATCTTTGCAAGAGCAATAGTGAAATTATTAGAGTCAGTTGAATTAGTGGTGAATAAAGATGATATTGAGTGATGGCGATATAGACCATATTATTAAAAGTGGAAAGGCTTTTTTAGTCAACCCATATAATGAAGAGAACCTGCAACCAAATAGTGTGGATTTGACTTTAGGTGATGAATTAAAGAAGTTAAATGGTAAATCCATTGACTTAAGACAGTCATCATATAAACTCAAACCCCAAGAATTTTTGTTAGGTTCAACTATGGAGAAAATCCATATGCCTCATGATTTATGTGGACATATAGATGGAAAATCCAGTATAGGCAGACTTGGTGTTTTCATTGAAAACTCTGGATTTGTTGATTCAGGATTTACTGGAAACATAACTCTTGAAATCTATAATGCAAGTGATAAGGAATTTGAATTATATCATGGAATGAGTATATGTCAAATACTGTTTCAGACATTAACCAGTCCAGTAAGGAAGCCATATGGTATGAGGAATAATCATTATCAGGGATCAGAGGGAACAGTATTGAGCAGGTATGAACCATTATGATGTGGTGGTTAGTATGGTGTTAAAATTTAATTTAGATATTATAGTAAGTTCTGAAAAATGGAGCGATGATGCTCAAAAAGAAACATTCATTGAGAATTTTACAGATGTTGTCCAACAAGGGCTTATGAGGATGACAGTCCCTGACTGGACTGTTAAAAATGTAACCGTTGAAGAGGTGGAGGAATAACTCCGTTATGAATAAGGTGACTGTTGAATTAGAGTTAGGAACATTTGCTACTTTGATTGCAGGTATGTATTGTACATATTCTGCAGTCAATCCCATGGCTATCCCTGAATACTTGTGGTTAGAAGTGGCAACTAAAGTTACTCCTTACTTAAAAGATATTGAATCCTTTGAAGATTGGATTAAATATAATTTATTAATCATTCCGAAGGATTTGTGTTCCGAGGAAGACATTGAATCTTATAAAAAGAATACGGAGTATTTTGAAAGGGAAAATGGGAATGCTATCTTGATTGTTACATTTGAGGTGTAATTTTGAAGGATAATTTTTATAAATATATTATTAAAACTGATACTGGATATCAGATTAAAAAGGGAAATGAGAAATTTGGTACTTATTCCAAATTAACTGATGCATTATATGAAAGAGATAGACTAATGAAGGTTGATTGGGATTGGGATGCTTTAATGGAGTTGGAAGAGACTCATAATTTCTATGAAGATATGGTTCTTCCACCTTTCTTGCATAGGATGAGTTATATTCATAAATGCCCTCAAATCTATGAAGTGTGGGTCAACAAGACTTATCGTGGAAGATTCAACAATAAGTCTGATGCTACTGCATTTGCAAAGGAGATTGGGGGAGTGATTAGACCTAAAAAACCAAGGTATCGTGTGCAGAAATCGATTGATGGTAAGCAGACATATTTTGGACAATACCGTACCTTGAGAGAGGCACAAGCACGAAGAAAAGAATTAATGGAAAATGGATGGGTTAAAGATGACAAATCTATTGAATGAAGAGATTAGGGCAATTAAACATACAATATCTCATTTGAAAAAAGGAGTAGTGTTAGAGCCTAATCCTGATAAAAAAGAAAAGATGAAAAGTGATATTAAAGAATTGAATGTCATTCTTGAAAATAAGTTGAATCAATGTGGGGATTATAAGGGATGAAAATTTCAGAGTTTATTGAACAGTTGAAAAAGTTCAATCCTGATGCAGAAATTAGCAGAGATGATTCCGAGACTATTGTATTGTCTTACATCTGTGATGATGGTGGAACTCCTGAAACTACAAAAATGGTCTTTATTGAGATGGCAGATTATGTCCAAGAGGATTGTTGATGTAGTATTCAATGTAGATGGGTTAATATTAAATGATGGAGAATCTGTTGAAGATGTGGCAAATTTTCTTGAAAGGAAATTGGAGTTAGTGTATAAGGTGGTTTATTCAGTAACTTATGAAGAAACTATTGATGATTAATCCAAAGTTTCCCACACCTTGCAAATCTATTAATCATAAAAATAATATCCCTATAGGTCTATTGAAAATCGGAGCATATTATAAAGACAAAGGTTATCAAGTTAAACTTCAACAACTATCTGAATCAGAAGAAGTGTTGGATTATGATCCTGATGAAATAAAAATTACTTCTGTATTCACATACTGGTCAGAGTATGTTGTTGAAGCCGTTGAATATGCTCGTGAAAATTATCCTACTGCAACTATTGAAGTAGGAGGGATATGGGCTAGTCTTATGCCTGATAAATGTAAAGAATTGACTCGATGTGATTCCGTATATGTTGGAGTTTGTGAAGAGGCAGAACAATATCAGCCTGATTATTCATTATTATCAGAGGAAATTGATTTTCAAATCATACATACTTCAAGAGGATGTCACAGAAGATGCAAGGCTTGTGGAGTGTACTGTATTGAACCTGAATTAAAATTTAAAAAATCGATTAGGAAAGAGGTGATTAAAAAGAAATTGGTTTTTTATGATAATAATATTTTATTAAATCCATATATTGAAAACATTTTGCGAGAACTGATAGTATTGCGAAAAAAACATATTATAAGTTCTTGTGAATCTCAAAGTGGATTTGATGGAAGACTATTGAGGAAAAAACCATATATTGCTAAAATGTTGCATCAGGCAGGGTTTAAATTCCCAAAAATTGCATGGGATGGAAGTCTCAAGGCTTGGGGTAATAGAGAGAAGGAAATTGATATCTTGTTGGATGCTGGATATGAACCTAAAAAAATTGGAGTGTTTTTCTTGGAGAATTATGATATCTCCTATGAAGAATTAGAACATAAACGAATAAAATGTTGGGAAAAAGGGGTGCAGGTAATTCAATGTAGATATAGACCATTAGACCAATTGTATGATTATTATAATGGTCGGAAAAAACATCAGACATCTGATGATTATTATATTCATCCGAATTGGACTCATCAACAGATTAAAAGATTTAATCGGAATGTTAAACTTCATAATACTTGTATTCGGTTTAATACATTGTTTTGGGCTAGGGACATTGCATATAAGAAGATTCCTAGTGAGGAAAGTGCTAAACTGATAAATTTGAGTTATAATGAAGTGATTAACTATTTAGATGATGTTTGGAATCCTGCATCATTTACAGAGGTGGATGAATGAGTAAGGTTTTATATGAAAATGATTCTTTGAAGTTAGTCGAAAGTGAGAACACTTTCTTTCTTGTGGGTGACCCTGATAAGATGAGAGTAGTATTTAATGGTGACTGTAAAATTGATAGGGTGTGTGTTAGGAAATGAGTGAACCGAGTTATTATAATTGTAATGGTTTAAGTCCTTTGGAAGCCTTTCGTAAGGGCTTGATGAGTAGGGATGAGTATTTGGGGTTTCTTCGTGGAAATGTTATCAAATATATTGTCCGTTGTGATAAGAAAGGCAGTCCAGTTGATGATTTGGATAAGGCGATACAGTATATTTTTGAGATGTATTATTTGTTGGGATCAGAGGAACTGGGTGTAGATTGTGAAGAGTTTAGGGTGATGTCTGAATTGGCAGATGCCCTGCATAAATGTGAATGTGGTGATGATTGTGAGTGTTAAAATTGATAAGTATGTTAGTATTATTGATGAAACTGGTCTTGTGGGTTGGATTCGTGATGAATCAACCGAAAAAGTGATTGTTAAGGTGTCTATGGATACTGTGGAGCATACTGAATTGTTGTTGAGTATGTGTTTGGATGCTTTGAATACTGGGGATTTTGAGCCTACTGGTAGTGTTGATGAGTTTTCTGTGTTTAAGGAGAATTTAAGACAGTTCGCAGGTTTGGAATTGGATATGTCTACTGAAGCGATTGATGAATGGTTTAATGAGTTATCTACTCAAAAAGAGGAGGATTTGGATGGTAACTAAATTTTTGGAATATGATAAGGATAAAGGTGAGATTAAGGCTATTCCATCTTATACATCATATAATTGTGGAGATGAAGTGGATATGCAGATTCTCTGTGATGATGTGAATCGTTGGCTTTTTGAGATTGATAGTGATAAGAAAGTGTTAAATTCCAAAATTGATGTTGTGAGGGATATTCTTGGTTAATCTTGTCACTATTGTGAATGGTGTTGAGGATAATGGTGATGGTGAATAAGAATTATGAGGTAATAATCAATACTATTGATAATATTTTTCATAAATTGTATTCTTTGATGAATGAGTATATGGAGTATATATTTAATGCTCCATCTACTATTAATCGTATTATGAGATATTATGCGATTGGTTTTCAAGATGGTGAACCGACTAAACGATATATAATGTTTGGTGGTACAATAGTTAGAGAATATGAGTTAATTATACCTGAATATGAGGGAATTAGATGAGTGAATGTGTATACTGGAATGGTGTGACTGGTTCTTGTGATATTGGGAATCAGTCTTGTGAAGATTGTACTGAATGGATGTGGATTAGAGATGAATGAAAGATTTGAAGTTGTACAAGTGACTAATGATGGTGAAACCACCATCTCACTTTACGATTCTTTGAAAAATCAATATTATATCTTTGATGGGTCAAAGGATAGGCTTCAGAGATTAGCCGATGATATTAATCATTTGATAGAATCGAGGAATTATCATAAAAAAACAAGAAATGATGCTTTAAGTGAAAATGAGAAATTGTGGAGTGTAGTTGATGGATTTAAAAGTTTACTGGAATTGGAATTTGAGGGTAAAATATGAATAGGGAAGTATATGATTTATGCAGGAAGTATAAGCATTATTATAATAAGCATAAGGATGTGACTGATTGGAGTAGGAAATATCATGATTTGAATTTTGATGATATGTTGAGTATGACTAAATCACAATTAAATGAGGTGGAGAGGGAGTTACTGGTTAAATTATTGGATGAATATGATTTTAATGTGGTATCTGCCGAAGTAAATGTGTCTAATTCAAGAATGAGAAGAGAATGCTCATTGGAATTAATGGATTGTGGGAAATTCATAAATGTATTGCAGGAATATTTATGGAAATATCGTAGAGTACATATAGGTGCAAATTGCTTATGAAATGTGAAATCTGCAAGAATTACATGACTCAAATTGGGTCATGTAAATTCTGTCATTTTGAATATTGTCATCGATATACTGATGATGGATGGGATATATTAGAGCAGGATTTGGAATCTGATATACATTATGAGATCCAACGAAGATTAAAAGCAAAAAATATAGACTGCATATATGCCGACATATACTTTGATACAAACATTGCATTCCTTATTGGATGTTATGCAGATAATGAAAGGATTGCAGATGCATTAGGAGTATATAATGAAGTTGTTTATGGGAATAATGATATGGGAGTAGTTATCATTAACTTGTTTCAGGAGAAATATTTGAGGGGTGAATTAGATGAGTGAAAACATACACGAAACTTGCGAAAACTATAATCCAAAAAAGGATATGTGTTTGAAATGGTTTGAAGAAAATGTAAGTGAACGATATAAGGTTTGCAAGGAATATTCAGAGTTCTCTGATAAAAAACTGGCAAGGAAATGGAGTAATTGAAGATGACTGAAAATTAGACAACAAAGATGCTTATTATATGGCTACTGCTACAAAGAAAGCGATTAAAATGTTAAAGGAGTTACAAGAATGAATGATTTAGATTTATATAATGCTTGTATGAATTTTTGCAGAGTATTTGGGAATGTAGTTGCTCATAAATCTCAATTACATTCTGCAAGATTATGTTTCGATGAGATAGAAATAGAAGGATTAGCACATAAAGTCAAAATTGAAGAACGATGGGTTAGGGATGAATATAATCATTTATGTGAAGTTATAGAAAAATTAAAGGAGTTGCAAAAGAATGACTGAAAAACGATTTAAATTAGGATATGTTTGTGGAGATTTTGGATTAGTCGATAATGGTGAATGGATTGATTTATGTTCAATGTCTGAAAATTCTATAAAGAATGCACAAATCTGTATAAACAAAATGAATGAACTTGCAGAAGAGAATGAGCAGTTAAAATTTCAGAACAGTAATCTAATGAAAGAAGTTGCAGAATACAGTAGAAAAACAAAAGAATTAAACAATGAAAACAAACAACTCAAAGACTTGTTAAAATCTATGGCAGACCGAAATAATGAGATTTGGCTTAGCAATGGACAGATAATCAGATTAAATAAAGTATTCAGGGGAGAGTGGACAAATGACTGAAAAACGATTATTTGTTGGTAGGAAGAAATGTGAGGACAGATTTACAATTATTACTAATTATGATGGTGAAATTGGAGTTAAAGAAAATCATAGTGGCGATGTACTTGTTTTAAAACATTCAGATTTGAATGCTCAACAATTCGTAGCACAATTAGTATTATTCTTGAATGACCAAAATCAAGCAATTGTAGATTTATATGATGGGAGTAAATATTGGTCTGATAAAGCAACAGAAAAGATTAAAGAATTGGAAAAAGAGAATGAGCAGTTAAAAAAAGAAATCCATATGCTTAAAACTACCATTGGGAGAAATGAGGCATACATTCAACAGATAAAACATAAAGGAGAATGGAAATGATTGAATGGTTAAAACAACAATATAATAATTTAATATTTGAATTATTTCCAATTTTACCGAGTTATCTTGTAAGGGATTGTTATAAAGAATTTGATGAAAAATATAAGGAGTTTAGAGTAATGGCTGAAAATAAACGATATGATGTAATTTATGAAAAAGAACCAAGAGGGCAAGTAGTAACTGATAATGGCATACCTTGTACTGCAAGAACTTGTTGCACACGATTAAATTTGGCAGAAGATAAAAATAAACAAATCAAACACTTATTATATGAAATAAGACATCAATTAATAAATATTAATGGAAATTTTGCATTTGAAGAAGCGAGGCACGAATTAGGATATTTTGAAGTATTTCAAGATGACACTATTGTATTGGACTTTGATGAATTACTCAAAAGGATAAACAAGGAGTTAAGAGAATGACTGACCAATTTATTGTAGAT
>Ga0247611_10003333_pt1 | contig 23964 bp, 16 predicted proteins | sample 177DNAGHGhighgp2_FD_192422 | JGI IMG/M metagenome (GOLD analysis project Ga0247611, IMG submission 192422) | Sheep rumen microbial communities from Palmerston North, Manawatu-Wanganui, New Zealand - 1770 DNA GHGhigh gp2 | ecosystem: Host-associated > Mammals > Digestive system > Stomach > Rumen... | reverse complement strand
CGAGGCCATACGTATCATCAACGGCAAAGCTATTATCATGGAGGACCGCTGCATCGACTGCGGCAAATGCCACGAGGCATGCCCTGTCGACGCCATCTACATCAAGCAGGACGACTTCAAGATGGTACATGAGTTCCCCCACTCTGTTGCCCTGTTGCCAGCGGTGTTTCTAGGGCAATTCCCCGACGACATACGCGTGTCGCGCATCTACGCAGCACTGAAGGATTTAGGGTTTAAACATGTGTTCGAGGTTGAGTCGGCATCGAGCATCTACGTCGACGTAAAACACAAGTATGCCAAAGAGCACAGCGACGACGAGCCGCTCATCTCCAGTTTCTGCCCAGCCATTGTCCGCCTCATTCAGATTAAGTACCCCTCGTTGGTGAGCAACATCATCCCCGTCAAAGCTCCGCTCGACATCTCGGCCATGTACGTGCTGAAACTGCTTACCGAGGAGCGCGGGGTGCCACGCGAGGAGATTGGTCTGTTTTACGTCACGCCATGTGCCGCCAAGATAGCTGCCGTGAAAGCCCCTGTGGGCGAAAAACGGTCCATCATCGACGGTGTTATCAACATGGATTCACTTTTCAACAAAGTGTACCGCAAGATAAAGGAGCAGGGCAAAGACTATTCCTACACTGCTCTGCAGACCCCTCAACTGTCTGCCGATGCCATCCTCTCTACGCTCACCAACGGCGAAAGGCGCATCTGCCTGGCCAAACGGTCGTATGCCATTGATGGAATACAGAACGTGATGGACTTCCTCGACAAGCTGGAGAACGATGAGGTCGAAGGCGTAGAGTTTCTCGAGCTACGAGCCTGTGACCAAAGTTGTGCAGGAGCACTGCTGTCGATAGAGAACAGATTTCTATGCAGCGAACGCATGTATGCCCGCGCACGAAAAGCCGCCGAGCGGGAGCGCAATGGCGAGGTGGCCAGAGCCCGCGAGATGGACGCCTACAAAGACTACCTGATTGATAACTCGTTTGCCGAGCCGGCACAGCCCCGCTCGATGCTCACTTTGGACAAAGACTTGACCAAGGCCTACGAGAAACTGGAGAAAATAAACAAGCTGAAGATGTACCTGCCACAGGTGGATTGCGGCATGTGCGGAGCACCCACCTGCGAGGCCTTTGCCACCGACGTGGTGTGCAAGCAAGTGGGACTGACCAAGTGCGTGTTTTATCAGCGGCACCTGGAACGGCTGAACGACATCACACGCCAGGAATGCCTGGCAGCATCGCGCTCGGTTTGGGGCGAGGACCCCATCGGCGACGGTGAACCTCCTGCGCTCAGCTGAAATACATTCCATACCTTTGAGGCCAATTGGGTTGCCTCAGGAAACGCACTTTCACGGATTGTATGGCCATACAATCCGTGAAATGTTTTGTGTGATTAATGATATAACCCAGTTGGATTACCTGCGATGCAACCAGCGATAGCCGTATAACAAGTCGCGCAGAAATACAAATACTTTGGGGGTGAGCCTTGCACTCAACAAACCCATAAGGAGTATTCCCACAGCACGCCACAGTCCACTAGTGCATATTTCTACCACAAAGAGTGTCAAGATATAGACCAACGTGAGCGCAAAACGAATACCGTAGTTGATGGAACTGCGGAACTGAGGGTCTTTGACCTTGGCTTTAGCTATAAGATGGGTGGGTAGATAGACGACAGGGTTGCTAAGAATCCACAGAAGCAGCATGTCACGGCAAAGGAAGAGCAACAGCAGTAATCCAAGCAATCCAAGAGTCCATCGCACAACTAGCAACCACTTGGGTACCCCAATACACTTCGAAGCAAACCATAACGGAACATGCCGCGTCTCGCATTCACGGGCGAATGCGGCTCCTTCGTCATAGAGCGGGACGAGGCTGTCAGGGTCCAATTGGGCAAGCTGCTGGCTGACGTGCCTTCTGGCCATGAACCTTCCCCATACGTTGTTGCGCAGATGTAGCGATTTGAGATTGTCAGCAGTTTTGAGATGACAATAGGCATACTCGTCGTCGTAATGTTCATCGGCGTTTACCTGATGGATAGCATCTTTCATGGCATGGGTAAGGTCTTGACGCATGTGGTTGAGTGCCACAGGCTCGTTGTCGGAGAACTCGGCCATATACTGCCTCACATCAATCGGTGGACAGATATTGACGACCACACTGCTATAGGGGTTCTCGTAATGGTCGTAATCGAGGCCTACAGGGACAATGTAGAGAGGCTTGTCGCCAAGATCCCGTTGCGTCTCACCGGCTATACGGAACATACCCTTGACAAGAGGTAGTAGTTGATGACGGTTGTTGTGGGTACCTTCAGCCATGAGACAGAGTGGCATCCCCTTCTCCAAAGCCTGCCGGGCATTGTCGAAGACTGCCTCATTGCGGGTCAACTGCTCACGGCCATCTCGGATACGATAAACAGGACTGATGCGTAACCATGTGAGGAAAAAGCGAGCCACAGGCTTAGCAAAAATGTCGGCACGCGCCAGAAAGACAATAGGCCTATACATAACCATGAGAACCACAAGGGGGTCCATCATGGCGTTTTGATGACAGGGTGCCAGGATGTAATGCTGGTCATGAGGAATGTTCTCTTTTCCCCGCACCACTACTCGCCTATAATGGCATAAGGTGGCAAACTGCACCACGGGGAACACTAGTGTATAAAAAAGGTTAAAATCAGCCAAACTTCGTTTCATGGTGCAAAAGTACAAAATATTTTCGACATTTTTGAGTTATTGCACGAAAAAATATGAAAACTGCCATGAAAAGATTCTTTCGCGCATCACTTTATCTTCTGCTCATAGCAGCATGGCTACCTGTTCATAGCCAGGTAGTGATGGAACGCAAAGTGCGTTTTGGAATCATTTTGGACGGGGACACCATTCCATATTACAGACTGAAAGACGTAAATGTCATAGCATCGGCATCGTTACTATCGGATTACGAGATTAGACATAATCAGAAGTTGATTCGCAATGTGAAAAAGATGCTGCCTTATGCCAAGATAGGCAAGCAACGGCTTGACATATTAGAGCAACAAATTGCCGATTTGCCTAAGAAGCAAAGACGTGCCGCCATCCGTGCAGCAGAAAAGAATCTCCTGGCCGACTTCAGCGATGAGTTGAAGGGGTGCACCATCTCGCAGGGCAAAGTCCTGCTGAAATTAATTGACCGCGAGACCGGACGCACCTCGTATGTGCTGGTCGACGAGCTGAGAGGCAAACTGCGGGCAGGATTTTACCAGGCTTTTGCAAGGCTGTTCGGGTATAATCTAAAAGCCGCCTACGACCCGAACAACAACAAGGACGACAATCTTATAGAACGTATCGTAATATCTGTGGAGCATGGAAAACTGTAGCAACTCAACAGGGGTGGATGCCTCCTTAAGATTGACCAAACACTCTGAAAAAAGGGGCTACTGTTTCCTCTCGGCAGTAGCAATGAGGCGCGACCCTTCCGACCGTGCAGAGATGGTAAACCAACTACTCCAGGGCGACACCTTTACGATCTTGGAGCGACAAGAGAAATGGACCTTGGCCAAATGCGACTGGGACGGTTACGAGGGCTGGATTGACAACAAACAATGGTGTCCCACAGAAGAAGAGGCGAACATAAGTGCAGGCAGCGAGGAAAGTCCTGCTTCAGTGGCGGAAAGCACCTATTTAGGAGCCCCTTACCTTTGGGGCGGTCGCACCATCATGGGCATCGACTGCTCCGGATTGACTCAGGTATGTTTCAGGGCTTGCGGCAAAAGACTGCTCCGCGACGCTTCCCAGCAGGCAACTCAAGGAGAAATGATTCCAGATTTGCAGCAGGCTCGACGCGACGACCTTTGTTTCTTCTCCAACGAAACAGGCCACATCATCCATGTGGGCATCTACATGGGCGGAGGGCGCATCATCCATTCATCCGGGCAAGTACGCATCGACAGTCTTAATGACGAGGGCATCATCAACAACGACACTCAACAACTCACCCATCGCCTGCATTCGATACGACGGGTAGTGTAGACATTCGCAACCAACCACAGGCTATACGAACAACTCCTCTATCTCTTTCTTGTAGAAGGCGGTAATGTTATTACGTTTGATTTTAAGCGTGGGCGTGAGGAACCTGTTCTCGGTGCTCCAAACCTCGGGCACCAAACGGAAACGCTTTACCTGCTCATAATTGCCAAGCGTGGCATTGTACTTGTCAATCACTTTCTGGTAACGTTCTTGAACAGTCTTAGAGGCAAGCATTTCCTCCCTCGTGCTTGCAACGACATCATGACGGACACACCAGTCCTTAAGCATGTCAAAATCGGGCGCAATAATGGCGGCAGCAAACTTCTGCCCCTCGCCAACAACCATCATATCAAGAATGAAGGGAGACTCTTTAAAGCGCTCCTCTATCACCTCGGGATTGACGAACTTGCCCATGGAGGTCTTGAACATGTTCTTGGTACGTCCAGTAAGGAACATATATCCACCGCTGTCGATATATCCGGTATCGCCTGTATGGAACCATCCCTCGGAATCGATAGCTTCGGCTGTCAGCTCGGGAGCCTTGAAGTAACCTTTCATCACATTTCCGCCACGGCACATGATTTCATGGGATTCGGGATGTATCTGGACCTCGATGCCCGGCAGCACGAAACCGACCGAGCCTACTTTGCGGCCCTCCTCGGCATAGCTGTTGGTGACAGCCACAAGGGGAGAACACTCGGTAAGGCCATAGCCTTCGTAAAGGTCAAGCCCCACGGCACTGAAAAACCGAGTGAGCCTTGGCTGTATGGAGGCACCTCCTGAGACAAGCATGTGGAAATTGGCACCAAGCGCCTTGCGGATCTCGGCATACACCAATCGGTCGGCAACAGAATGACGAATGTTATACCACAGCGTACGCTTCTTGTCGTTAAGCTCGTAATCGAAACCCAAATCCAGAGCCCAATCGAAAACCTTTTTCTTGAACCCCGTCAGTTTCTCACCTTTACGGAACACCTTATCGTACATCTTCTCTATGAACCTGGGGACCGCAGCCATCATGTATGGGTTGGTCTCCTGCGCATTCTCAGCCACCTTGGCAATGCTTTCGGCATAATATATCTCCATACACAAATACTGATAGAGATAATTCATCATACGCTCGTAAATATGGCACAGTGGCATCCAGCTGAGTGCTCTGGTCCAGTCTTTTCCAGGCGACTCTTTAATACCGAGAACATTCAGTATTATGCCTCTGTGGGATAGCATTACGCCTTTGGGAGTACCTGTGGAACCACTAGTATAGATAAGTGTGGCCACATCGTCGGTAGTGATACTGTCCTTTATTGCCTGAAGCCCATCCGGGTCGCGATGGCTATCGCCTATGGCATAAAGGTCATTAATGCTTGGAACACCTTCTATGAGATTGAGGGTATAAACCTCCTTAATGGCTGGCAATTGATTACGAATTGAACCGATTTTCTTATACAGGGTCTCGCCTTCGACTATCAAATAACGCACTTCGGCATGGCTGAGGATATACAGGTACTCGCTCTCGCTGATTGTAGGATAGATGGGCAACAGTACTGCCCCCATCATTTGGACGCCCATATCGATATAATTCCACTCCGGACGACCCGTTGAAATCAGTGCGATGTGTTCGCCTTTCTGCACACCTAGATGCATGAATGCGTAACTGAGAAGACTCGACTTCTCGATATACTCGTCAATATAGTGTTTTTCCCACTGACCATTTTTTTTGTTGGAGAACACTGGCCGCTCTGGGCAGAGCTCCCTACGTCGGTCAATCAAATCAAACAATCTTTCCGGTTCTTTCATAGCAATACAGATTTCGGATAGGTTGCAAAATTAAGAATCTCGGACAGAACAACTGACAAAAATAATATTCACAACGTAAAATGTGACGAAATTACGCATTTTTGTTGCCGAATTGCATGATTTGAGTGACAAATGAACGTTGGCAGCTCTTCCGTCCCACACATATTGTGACAAAAACAACACACTTTCACCCACCGAAACATCCCCTTTTAACTATTTTTTCAGAATCGGCAATGTCCATTTGAAAAAAAAAATGTATTTTTGCATTTTGTATTTAATTATAGGCAACATGCTCATTACTGAAAAACAGCTAATCGACGACCTCAAGGCTTCAAAATACAAACCAGTATACCTCCTCACTGGCGAAGAAAACTACTATATTGACCACGCCTCTGCCCTTTTTGAACAAAACATTGTAGACGAAGGATTCCGCGACTTTGACCTAATCGTCCTCTATGGCAAAGAGACTGACATGAGCACGGTGCTGTCACATGCCAAGCAGTTTCCGATGATGTCTCCCGTCAAAGTGGTATTGGTCAAGGAAGCACAGGACATTCCAACAAAAGAATGGGAACTATTGGCAGACTATCTGCAGCACCCCCTCCCCCAAACCCTACTGGTTTTTTGCTACAGAAACAAGAAACTCGACAAGCGGTCTAAAGCATACAAGGCTATCAATGATAACGGCTGTATCTATGAGCACGCCAAACTCTATGACAACCAGTTGCCCGACTGGATAGGAACATTTGTAAACAAACATGGTCACACCATCACCCAGAAGGGGTCGGTACTAATCGCCGAATACCTCGGCAACGACTTAAGCAAAATCGAGAACGAGCTCTCAAAAGTATTCATCTCCTTGAATCCAGGCGACGTCATCAACGAGGATATAATCGAGCGCAATATTGGCATAAGCAAAGACTACAATGTGTTCGAGCTTCAGAATGCCATCGGGCGCAGGAATGTTGTCCAATGCAACAGGATTGTGAACCACTTCACTGCCAATCCCAAGGACAACCCCATTCAGAAAATCCTACCATCATTATACGGCTACTTTATCAAGATTATGACTTACCTCCAGCAACCTGACAAAAACGACACCAAAAGTGTGGCATCGGCACTGGGGATTAATCCTTACTTCATCCGCGACTATGCCACTGCAGCACAGAACTATTCGTTGGGCAAACTCGCCAGCTGCATAGGCTATCTCTACGAAGCCGACCTTAAGTCAAAAGGCATACACAATTCCGGCTCTATCACTGATGGAGAGATCCTGAAAGAATTGGTTTTTAAAATCATACACTAAAATATCCCATTCATCTATCACCAAAACATCCCTTCAGCATGAAACGAATCGTCATACTCCTTCTCTTTGCTCTCAACGCAATCCCCATCTTTGCCCAAACAGTCAAGGGCACGCTTACCGACAGCGAAACCGGTGAAGCCATCCCCTTTGCCAATGTCGTTCTTGACGGTACCCGATACGGGGTTGCCACCGACATCAACGGGTTTTACCTCATCAACAAGATGCCCGAAGGGAGCTACACGCTTAGAGTTCGTTTCGTGGGTTATCAAGAGTATACCGAGCCCATCACAGTAAAAAAAGGGCAGACCTTGGTGAGGAACATCGTTCTTAAATCGGTGGCCAAAACCCTGACCGATGTCACCGTCACCGACAACCGCTTAGAGGAACGCAAAATCCAAACCCAGGTATCTGTAGAGAAAATCTCCGCCACACAGATTCAACAAATGCCCTCCATCGGTGGCACATCCGACCTGGCTCAATACTTGCAAGTACTTCCCGGCATCAATTCCACTGGCGACCAAGGCGGTCAACTATACATTCGAGGCGGTTCGATGATACAAAATCTCTGTATGCTCGACGGAATGATTGTTTACAATCCTTTCCACTCCATCGGACTCTACTCTATCTTTGAGACCGACGTAATCCTTAATGCCGACATCTATTCCGGTGGCTTTGGCGCTGAGTATGGCGGCCGAATCTCATCGGTCATGGACATCACCACCCGCGACGGAAACAAGAAACGCCACACTGGTAAAATCGGCCTCAACACATTTGGCGCCAATATCGTATTGGAAGGCCCTCTGAAAAAGGAACGTCCCGACAGCCCCCACACTATCACATACCTGTTCTCCGCAAAAAACTCTTTCCTCTCCAAAACCTCCCAAACCCTCTACCCCTACATCAACCACTCACTTCCTTTCGACTTCATGGATCTTTATGGCAAACTATCTGTCAATTCCGGCTCAGGCAGTAAAATCAGTTTCTTCGGCTTCCGCTTCGACGACAAAGTCAATGGTTATCAATCTTTGGCCGATTACAACTGGCTTAACTACGGTTTAGGCACTAATTTCATGCTCGTCACTGGCTCCAGCTCCATTCTTGAGGGGCATGTGGCCTATTCCGACTACTACATCAATTTCAAGGATCCTGCCGACCACAACAGCCACAGCGGCATAAAAGGCTTCAACATGGGACTGGACATCACCAACTTCATCGGCACCAACCGGTTGCGCTACGGCTTGGCTTTTGAAGGATACACCACCGACTTCCTCTATTTCAATCCCTATGGCCTTGACAACGATCAGAACGAAAACACCAACAGTCTCTCAGGCTACATCACCTATAAGATTGCCTATGGCAAGTGGCTCATCGACCCAGGGCTTCGCTACATCTATTACAACTCATTCAGCCGTGGAAGTTTAGAACCTCGTCTATCTGCCAAATACAACCTTAACGACCGTTTTCGTCTCAAGATGGCGGGGGGACTCTACAGCCAAATCTTCATCGACGCCCGATCCGACCACGATATTGTCAACCTTTTCAACGGAGTCCTCACTGGTGTGCCTTCCCTTACCAAGCCCTCCACCTTCCTTGGCGCTCCTGTTAGCAACAGCATTCAGCACGCCCAGCATCTCATCTTCGGTGCCGAATACGACTTCACTAACCACCTCACCACCAACGCTGAGATTTACTTCAAGAATTTCAGCCAGCTCCTCAATGCCAACCGCAACAAGATGTTCGACCCCAGCGACCAAGCCTACCGCATTGGTGGCATTTACGAGAAGCCCGAGTATCTACTCACCGACTACATTGTCGAAAAAGGCATGGCCTATGGTATCGACCTCAGCCTCTGCTACGACATCGACTGGCTCTACCTCTGGGCAACATACTCTCTCGGCTGGGTGATCCGTACCGACGAAATCCAAACCTATACACCCCACTACGACCGCAGACACACCATCAACCTCCTCTCCACCGTCCGTTTGGGCGAACAATATGAGTGGGAAATCAGTGGACGCTGGAGCTACGGTAGCGGCTACCCCTTCACCCAAACGCAAGGCATGTACGAGAACATCACTTTCGGCGACGGACTCACCTCCGACTACACACGTGTCAACGGCGAGTATGGCGTAATCTATGGCGACCTTTATGCCGGACGCCTTCCCAGCTACCACCGTTTCGACCTTAGCGGCAAACGCAAGTTCTCCATCGGCAAACGCTCCATACTTGAAGTCAATTTGAGCGTCACCAACCTCTACAACCGCAACAACATCTTCTATTTCGACCGTCTCACCTTCCAACGCGTCGACCAGCTGCCCATTCTCTGGTCCGCTGGCCTCAATTTCAAATTCTAACCCGCCATGTCCAACACCCCTACCCTGCCCGACAATCTCCGCTGCATGGGAGCCATCTGCGGCGATGTTATCGGCAGCCACTATGAATTCCACCGTATCAAGCGCAAGAAATTCCCTCTCTTCCCAAAAAGCGCTCGTCCTACCGACGACTCCGTCATGACCGTAGCCAATATGCTATGGCTTACCGACCCCTTACAACACCCGCTGGTCAACTGCATGCACCTGTTGGGGCGTCGCTATCCCCAAGCAGGCTATGGCAAGAAATTCAGCACATGGCTTGCCTTAGGCGACACCCAACCCTACAGCAGTTACGGCAACGGTTCTGCCATGCGCGTCAGCCCTGTGGCTTGGATAGGACAGACCCTCGAGGACGTTCTAGAACTGGCACGCCAAAGCGCCGCCGTCACCCACAATCACCCCGAGGGCATCAAAGGGGCGCAGGCCACCGCCACTGCCATATTCCTGGCCCGTACCGGCCATTCCAAGGAAGACATCCGATACCACATTGAACGCAACTTCCACTACAACCTCTCGCGCCTCCTTGCCGACATACGGCCTTCCTACGGCTTCCACAGCTCATGCCAGGACTCCGTTCCCGAAGCCATCATCTGCTTCCTCGAAGGCACCGACTACGAGGACACCGTCCGCAACGCGGTCTCTCTCGGTGGCGATGCCGATACTCAGGCTGCCATCGCCGGCGCCATAGCCGAGGCCTTCTACAACGGCGTACCCGACAACATCCTCACTCAAACATGGAGCCTCCTGCCCAACGACATGCAGGACATTATCCTCCGCTTTTCAAACATGATTGGCCCCAAATCGGGCATTCAGACGGAAAGGGCAGCCATTATCGGCTAATCGCCATAGTAAACAATCAAAGATAAACCCATCCACTCCCCAACCATCCTCTTTTTTTAGCACAACCCCCTTCTCCTCTGCGTCTCATGGCAACTGTATTTTGATTCCAACGACCGATTTGGGCTGGTCCAAATCGGTCATTAGTTTTTATCCCAAATCGGTCATTAGGAAACCGAAAACTCCGACGGAGTATAATTGGGAGGGGTATGACGTTGGCTATTAAGCGGAAACTCCTACGGAGTACCCGCCGAATCGTGCAATGCATGGGGACTATCCCTGCCCCGTAGGGGCTTTCGTTTAATAGCATATCACGTTGTTATACAGAAATATTCTCCGGAGGAGATTTCGAATAGGTATATTTCAACGACCGATTTGGTTTTATACCGGAATGGTTTGAAAAGGAGGTTGCAGTCGACAATTTGTATCTTCTCGGCCCTAATGACCGATTGGGGATAATGTATTACATCAAGGAGTCTAGTGGTTATTCCACCACCAGCCGCTGCACAGATGCTCCTGCTATGGTGCGGAGAATGACAATGTAGGTGCCGGCAGACCAGTCTGAGACATTGAAAGAGACCTCTGTGGAGGTGGCAGTGAAGGCAAGCATTCTGCGCCCTGTCATGTCATAAACCTCAATGCCACGCAGCCCGTCGGAAGAAACCACACGCACAAGTCCGTCAGCAGGATTAGGGACGAGTTGGATGTCAGGAGCCATGGTCTGGGAGACACTCACGTAGGGGTCGGCAGTGACCGACACCCAATCGCTTAGGTTGTCCTCTCCGCAGATGGCGCGGACGTGTGCCGTAAAAACGGCAGGTGCCATCGTGCTGTCGATATCGAGGAACGGAGCCGTCACGAGGGTGTCAAAAAATGCTTCCGACACGTCCCCATTGACGAGGCCGACGGACACCTCCCATAGGGTCTGGAACGTGTCGGGAATCCATGTCAGTGTTCCCGCTCTGCGTCCCGTCCTTACGAACTGCAGATTCTCCACAGGTCGGCACGTGTCAGTGCCATCCACAGTGACCGACGCCCAGTCGCTCAGGTTGTCCTCTCCGCAGATGGCACGGACGTGTGCCGTAAAAAAGGTAGGGGCCATCGAGCTGTCGATATCGAGGAACGGAGCCGTCACGAGGGTGTCAAAAAAGGCTTCCGACACGTCCCCACCGACAAGGCCGACAGACACCTCCCATAGGGTCTGGATCGTGTCGGGAATCCATGTCAGTGTTCCTGCTCTGCGTCCCGTCCTTAAGAACTGCAGATTCTCCACCGAACGGCACGTGTCTGGCGCAGGCAGAAACTCAGTGCAGTCGCCCCAGTCGCCCCACACCTCACAGTATTCATAGCAGAGGCACTGGGGGCGCACCTGCACCGAAAACGGGGGCTCAATACCCAAAGAGTCGAGGTTGATGTAGGGTACCTCCAACAGGGTATCGAGATAAAGGGTGTTGTGGGCATCCCCTGTGTCGCTGATGCCGAGCCTCCACTGGGTGTGGAGCGTGTCGGTGTCCCATCGCAGGACGCTGCCGCCACCTGCAGTGTCTATCCATACATTCCCCACCGCGGGGCAGGAATCCAACAGCGAAAAATCCGTATCCTGCGAAAGAATGGGGAAAATGTACCATAGATTCCATGTAGTATATTCCGTAGGCTGGCCTGCCGGAATTATTACACCGTTACTGTCATAGATCATAATATAAGTTAATTCACGTCTGATACCGCAAGGAGGATTTCCATACATACTGAAATTTTTCGGAAATATACAATCCCATATCCCACCACTGTGGTTGGTCATTCCGATGCAAAACGAGTCAACGATAACCAAGGGATTGTCCTCGAAATACACCTCATATACGGGATGTACGTATGGGTACCCATAGGTAATCGAGTCGCAGTTGACGATTGATGGATCATGGGGGGATCGGGCAGAGGAGCTTTGACAATTAAGATACCGATGCGGGGCGGTGGGATCCCACGGTATGGAACGCAGCGGTACATCGGTCGAATCGCGCTTTCTACGGTAAATTCGGAGATATTCCTGTACAGAGGTTTCGACGGGTTGGACAAGGTCTTCAGGCCAGTGCTGGTATCTTGCCGCCACCGCGCATGCTATGCCGATAACACGTATCGGATGATCCACAGTATGCTTCATAAGCCATTCGGCTCCAGGTGATTGAGGAAATCCATAAGTAAAGGTAAAGGATTCATGAGGTATATTTGCGGGGTCAACCAGCGTGTCAACCCATTTGGGCCTCCAGTAAATTGAGTCCATGTATTGTATGGTATCGCCCGTGATATGGTATTGCGCCCACAACGGTGTTGCGCCCATTATACACAAAATGATAATCAAGAAAGAATACTTTTTCATAGTCAATAAACTTTATATTACGCAGTGAATGGCCACATTCACGGTGCAAAGATACAAAAAAACCGAAACAAAAACAAATAAAAAATGCAGGGCACTAAATACCACAAACTTAGCAAAGGCACCTCATGTCAATTCACGGCAACATGGGGTGGATGAAGAAAAAAAATGCAGTGTTGGGGATAATGTATTACAGCAAGGAGTCTAGTGGTTATTCCACCACCAGCCGCTGCACAGCGGTGCCTGCCGCAGTGCGGAGGATGACAATGTAGGTGCCGGCAGACCAGTCCGAGACATTGAAAGAGACCTCTGTGGAGGTGGCAGTGAAGGCAAGCATTCTGCGCCCTGTCATGTCATAAACCTCAATGCCACGCAGCCCGTCGGAAGAAACCACACGCACAAGTCCGTCAGCAGGATTAGGGACGAGTTGGATGTCAGGAGCCATGGTCTGGGAGACACTCACGTAGGGGTCGGCAGTGACCGACACCCAATCGCTTAGGTTGTCCTCTCCGCAGATGGCGCGGACGTGTGCCGTAAAAACGGCAGGTGCCATCGTGCTGTCGATATCGAGGAACGGAGCCGTCACGAGGGTGTCAAAAAATGCTTCCGACACGTCCCCATTGACGAGGCCGACGGACACCTCCCATAGGGTCTGGAACGTGTCGGGAATCCATGTCAGTGTTCCCGCTCTGCGTCCCGTCCTTACGAACTGCAGATTCTCCACAGGTCGGCACGTGTCAGTGCCATCCACAGTGACCGACGCCCAGTCGCTCAGGTTGTCCTCTCCGCAGATGGCACGGACGTGTGCCGTAAAAAAGGTAGGGGCCATCGAGCTGTCGATATCGAGGAACGGAGCCGTCACGAGGGTGTCAAAAAAGGCTTCCGACACGTCCCCACCGACAAGGCCGACAGACACCTCCCATAGGGTCTGGATCGTGTCGGGAATCCATGTCAGTGTTCCTGCTCTGCGTCCCGTCCTTAAGAACTGCAGATTCTCCACCGAACGGCACGTGTCTGGCGCAGGCAGAAACTCAGTGCAGTCGCCCCAGTCGCCCCACACCTCACAGTATTCATAGCAGAGGCACTGGGGGCGCACCTGCACCGAAAACGGGGGCTCAATACCCAAAGAGTCGAGGTTGATGTAGGGTACCTCCAACAGGGTATCGAGATAAAGGGTGTTGTGGGCATCCCCTGTGTCGCTGATGCCGAGCCTCCACTGGGTGTGGAGCGTGTCGGTGTCCCATCGCAGGACGCTGCCGCCACCTGCAGTGTCTATCCATACATTCCCCACCGCGGGGCAGGAATCCAACAGCGAAAAATCCGTATCCTGCGAAAGAATGGGGAAAATGTACCATAGATTCCATGTAGTATATTCCGTAGGCTGGCCTGCCGGAATTATTACACCGTTACTGTCATAGATCATAATATAAGTTAATTCACGTCTGATACCGCAAGGAGGATTTCCATACATACTGAAATTTTTCGGAAATATACAATCCCATATCCCACCACTGTGGTTGGTCATTCCGATGCAAAACGAGTCAACGATAACCAAGGGATTGTCCTCGAAATACACCTCATATACGGGATGTACGTATGGGTACCCATAGGTAATCGAGTCGCAGTTGACGATTGATGGATCATGGGGGGATCGGGCAGAGGAGCTTTGACAATTAAGATACCGATGCGGGGCGGTGGGATCCCACGGTATGGAACGCAGCGGTACATCGGTCGAATCGCGCTTTCTACGGTAAATTCGGAGATATTCCTGTACAGAGGTTTCGACGGGTTGGACAAGGTCTTCAGGCCAGTGCTGGTATCTTGCCGCCACCGCGCATGCTATGCCGATAACACGTATCGGATGATCCACAGTATGCTTCATAAGCCATTCGGCTCCAGGTGATTGAGGAAATCCATAAGTAAAGGTAAAGGATTCATGAGGTATATTTGCGGGGTCAACCAGCGTGTCAACCCATTTGGGCCTCCAGTAAATTGAGTCCATGTATTGTATGGTATCGCCCGTGATATGGTATTGCGCCCACAACGGTGTTGCGCCCATTATACACAAAATGATAATCAAGAAAGAATACTTTTTCATAGTCAATAAACTTTATATTACGCAGTGAATGGCCACATTCACGGTGCAAAGATACAAAAAAACCGAAACAAAAACAAATAAAAAATGCAGGGCACTAAATACCACAAACTTAGCAAAGGCACCTCATGCCTATTCACGGCAACATGGGGTGGATGAAGAAAAAAATGCAGTGTTGGGGAGAATGGGGGCTTCTTCAACTTATCCGTGTCCAGTCTATGGGGGCAAGCCCCTGCTGCTGCAATATGGCGTTGCACTGTGAGAAATGCCTGCACCCGAAGAAACCCCTGTAGGCCGACAACGGCGACGGATGCGGTGCCGTCAACACATAGTGCCGCGAACGGTCGATATACTGTGCCTTGCTGATGGCAAAACTGCCCCACAGCATAAACACGATGCCTGTGCGCCGCTGCGCCAACGCCTGTATGGCGGCATCCGTAAACAGCTCCCATCCCCTGTGCTGGTGCGACCCCGCCTGATGCGCCCTAACCGTCAAGGTGGCATTCAGCAGCAGCACCCCTTGTTCGGCCCAGCCCGTCAAGTTGCCGCAAGTGAGCGGTATCTGCGTACCCAGGTCGCTGTTTATCTCCTTGATGATATTCACCAGCGACGGCGGCACGGTGATTCCCTCAGGAACAGAAAAGCAGAGACCGTGTGCCTGCCCTGGCTCATGGTATGGGTCTTGTCCAAGAATGACCACCTTCACCTTGTCGAAAGGCGTGTGGTCGAAAGCCGCAAAGATGTCTCCCCCTTTGGGGTAGCAGACATACTGCTGTCTCTCGGCCACAAGAAAATCCTTCAACTGTGCGAAATAAGGCGCCTCGAATTGCGGTCGCAGCACCTCTAGCCACGATGATTCAATCTTGGGGTTAATCATATCAGAAAGCCGTTATAACGTTGCTCTTCCCCTATCGTGCTAATATCGCCATGGCCGGGCAACACTTCATAGTCATCGGGCAACGTAAGCAGTTGTGTCCTTATCTTGTCAATGAGCAACTGATAGTTCCCGCCGGGCAAATCGGTTCTTCCTATACTGCCCCTGAACAGGGCGTCGCCAGTCAATACCATCTGTGCACTGGGCAACACGTATGCCATGCTCCCCGGACAATGGCCGGGTACCTCACGGCACTCTATCTTTTCCTGCCCCAGCATCAGCACATCGCCACCTCTTATCTCATTCACCGGCAGTTTATCCATCCGCTCCACCTCAAAACCCATCACAGCGCCGTAAGCCTCGGCCTGGCGCAGCAGCACTTTCCCGTCGGCATGCATTGTCACGGGCAGCTTATACCGCTCGCACATCTCCTTCAATCCCGCAATATGGTCCACATGGGCATGGGTCAGCAATATCATCTTCGGAGTCAACCCCTGCTCGGCAATGAACTGTATCACCTGCGCCTCCTCATAATTGGTCTCGGCAGCCGGATCCACTATGGCACACTCTTTCGTGCCCTCGTCCCACACCACAAAGCAGTTGGTCCCGAAATGGTTCAGCGTAAACTGTTTCACCTTCATATATTGACTAATATACGTTATAAAACATACTTAGTTTTGATCTCTTCCCAACGAGGAATAACAAGGTTTCTCCGATAATGTTTCCTGTAACTTTTCAAGAACTTCGGCAACCACTCACCAAACTCAGCATGTGTCTTTGGATTTTGATATACTGTTTCATTCACTGCGGAAACAAAATCTTCAAGACATTCAAATGGCAAAAACTTTGTTTTTCCTTTCGAGTACCATTTTGCAGGACGAATCTTGTGCACCACCTTGTCCTTTATCTGCAAATTCAATGGCCAATTCGCCATAGGTCTGCATATCTCCCACACATTCTTTAGCCACATCTTCTTGATAACAACATACCCGTCTTCTTGCATTACATATCCAAATATCAAATACTTCGAATTCAACATGTATGGTTTTTCTATTAACTCCGACTGGTAAGCATTGAAATCCGCAATATCGAAACCTGGAGTAGCATTATAGTTGAAAGCCTTAACCTCAAGCAAATCATCCTTGAGGTTATCCGGATTCAAATAAAAGTCTGGGGGCATCTGAGAATTTGGATTTGGTGCATAATCTACACCATTCTTTTTCAACCAACCCTCTAACCATTCCTGCATTATGTTGCCAACAACATCTCGTTGTTTTACAATTATGTCTACATTTCCAAGATAAAACCGAATCTGTCCTTTTGCATCATAAATCTTATCATCTTGAAGTAGACGGTCAAATACATCATTTGCTGTTAATTTCATTTCTCTCTACTTTTTATAAACTACCATAAGTCTCTCTGCCACTGCAGCAATAACTGGGACAGCAACAGTGTTTCCTAACAAGTCATAACCTTCTTCTTGCGTAACGGGGAATTTATAGTCCTCTGGATAGCCAAACAGGCGCAGACCTTCTCGAAGAGTTAGTGGTCTAAGGCCACCTTTATCTACAACAAATATTTTTTTCATATCCATTGCAACTAAAGTGGGAGCAATTCCTTTGGGATCTAGTATTTTATTGATCTCAAAACTTAGCTTTCCTGCCACAATATTATATCCTAACTCCTTTGAGGAATCTTGACGACGAATCTGATGATCACCAAAGATGGTATGCTCTATCACTAAAGATTTAGGATATTCTTTTTTCAAATAACCTTTCTTCACTAAATCCTCAAGCATTTCATGTAAATCTGGATGACTATAGAACTCACTTATCATCATTTCTGTTAACGGCATTCCATCCATCCATTCAATACCATGCTGTAATGCCCATTTTTTCTTTCTACGCTCATGAGTAATAGCATCTAGTAATTGTTTTTGCTCTTTTGTGACACTTCCTTTTAATTCAATGTCCCAGCTATGGATGTTTTCTTTTCCTCCGCGTTTATCTTTAATCGATTTACCATATAATTCTTTTGGTGAAAAATGAGACATTAGTAAATCAATGAAAAGAGAGTGTACTGTCATCTCTCCCTCCTGCAAAATATCAGAAAGTGTTACTCGATTAACCGGAAACTCTTCTAATGAAATCTTTTTCTGTCTTGAACCAACTATATATATTCTTTTTCTGTCTTGGGCCAACCCAAAGTCCCTGGAATTAAGTATTTTCCAAGTGACAATATATCCTAATTCTTCAAGTTTTGATAATATTATCGATAACGTCCGCCCAATTCGATCCGTTGGATTCTCCCTATCATGAGTCACAAGTCCTTCTACATTTTCAAGAATGAAACCAGATGGCCTCTTGTCCCTTAATATACGTTCCACCTCAAAGAATAGTGTACCTCGAGTATCCTGAAAACCCAACCGACGACCCGCATAAGAAAATGCCTGGCAAGGGAAACCGCCAAGAAGGACATCAAAATCGGGAATACTTGATGACTCTATTTTAGTAATATCCCCATAAACTTCTTCTGTAGGATGGTTAGCGTTTAGCACCTTGATTGCATGAGGTTTTATTTCTGATGTAAAAACACATTCAGTCTTTATTCCGAATTGGGTACACCCCAACTCGAAACCTTTGCGGATACCTCCTATTCCAGCAAAGAGGTCTATAAACCTGACCTTATCCATTTATCCAGTTCTCCACGGCCTCTTTCTGCACCGGGGGAATGTCCAGTTTGTTCTTCTTGCGCAGACCGTTCAGGTCGTTATACAGTTTGTTGGGATTGGCCTCTTTGAGCTGTGCCAGCGTGTTGATGCCTGCCTTGCGCAGCATAGGCACCCACTCGGCTGCCACGCCATGTTCCACAAACTCCTCGTCGGTGGTGACAACGGCCTTCTTCTCCGGCTTCATCTGCGGGAAGAGCAACACATCCTGTATGCTCTGCTCGCCAGTCATCATCATCACCAGACGGTCGATGCCGATGCCCATGCCAGAGGTTGGGGGCATGCCGAACTCCAATGCTCTCACAAAGTCGAGGTCGATAAACATAGCCTCATCGTCACCCTTCTCGCTCAGGCGCAACTGTTCCTGGAAACGTCCCAGCTGGTCGATGGGGTCGTTCAACTCGCTATAGGCGTTTGCCAACTCCTTGCCGTTGACAAACAGCTCAAAGCGCTCGGTGAGGTTGGGATTGTCGCGGTGGCGCTTGCACAACGGCGACATCTCTATCGGGTAGTCGGTGACAAAGGTGGGCTGAATCAGTGTATGCTCGCACTTCTCACCGAAGATGGCATCAATCAGTTTCCCCTTGCCCATCGTCTCGTCGGTCTCAACGCCCAGCGCCTTGCAGGTATCGCGCAGCTGCTGCTCGTCCATATCGGCCACATCGTAGCCAGTATGCTCCTTAATCAGCTCGCACATCGGGGCACGGCGGTAAGGAGGCTTGAAATCAATCTCATTGCCCCACACCTGCACCTTCGTGGTGCCGTGCAGCGTCATGGCGATACGCTCCAGCATGGTCTCCACAAACTTCATCATCCAGTTGTAGTCCTTATAGGCCACATAAATCTCCATACAGGTGAACTCGGGGTTGTGGGTCCGGTCCATACCCTCGTTGCGGAAATTGCGGCTGAACTCATACACACCTTCATACCCGCCGACGATAAGCCGTTTCAGATACAATTCATTGGCAATGCGCAGATACAAGTCTATGTCCAAAGCATTGTGGTGCGTGATAAAGGGACGTGCAGCGGCGCCGCCGGGGATGACCTGCAGCACCGGTGTGTCCACCTCCAGATAGCCCTGCTCGTTGAAGTACTCGCGCATTGTGTTCACAATCTTTGCCCTCTTCACAAACGTCTCCCTCACGTGCGGATTCACAATCAAATCCACATAGCGCATACGGTAGCGCTGCTCGGGGTCGCTGAAAGCATCGTACACCACGCCGTCCTTCTCCTTCACAATGGGCAACGGACGGAGGCTCTTGCTAAGCACCGTCAAGCTCTTCACATGGATGGAAATCTCACCCATCTGTGTGACGAACACATAACCCTTCACACCGATAATGTCGCCGATATCCAGCAGACGCTTGAACACCGTGTTGTACATCGTCTTGTCCTCGCCCGGGCAAATCTCGTCGCGTTTCACATACAACTGGATTCGTCCATGAGGGTCCTGCAGTTCCACAAACGATGCCGCACCCATAATTCGGCGGCTCATGATGCGACCTGCTATACTGATGTCCTGAAACAGCGTGTTATCCTGAGGATACTTCTCCAGTATCTCGCTCGACTTGGCGTTCACCTCATACAGTGCGGCGGGATAGGGATTAATACCCAGTTTCTTTAATTCATTCAGCGAATTTCTGCGTATTTGTTCTTGTTCGGTCAGTTCGGCCATGATGCAATATATTATTAATAAACAGTTTACATTACTACGCCCTCCACAAGGCTGATTACAAAGATACGAAAAAAAACTCACATCCCAACAATAACAGCCACGCCATTCCCAAAACCGCCTCAACTATCGCCTGCACGGATGCCACACTTAATCACAAACACCTAAAAAAAAACGTCCCCTCACTGCTGCGTGGGAGACGTTTTGTTGTCCAACCAGGACTCGAACCTGGACTGACAGAACCAAAATCTGGAGTGCTGCCATTACACCATTGGACATCCTTCACATTCTAAAAACTTATCACAAAACAAGTTCGAGAAACATGAAAACACTATCAATCTTTTTTTCAGTTTGCAAAGATACGAATATTTTCCGACATGGCAAACTTTTTTTTACTCAAAGACCAATTCGCCCTCTTCGCCACCCAGATTGATTGTGCAAACGCTGTTGCGTTCCACCACAACATATTTGCCTTCTTTCAGGTTCTTGACACACACGCGACCGTCCTCGGTCACCATGGTCACAGCAAACGAATTGAAGCAACCGGGGGCTACATACAGATTCAAATCAGCTCCCGCGCTGAAATCGACGTTCTGCAGCTGCTCGCAGCTGACATACTTGGCGGCGCCCTGAGTAGACGCAAGGACGGGGAATGGATGATTGTCCACACCGTAGCGTCCGGTCATAAATCCGTTCGTGTCCTCCGAGCTCACCTGCACCGAAGCCAGATGTTCGGGGGTGGTGAGATGCAGGCGAACCACACCGCAGAGGGCCTTAAATGCCAAATCGGTGTTACCCTCGCTGGTCTCGGCATAGAAAGGCATACCATTGGGGAAATCCACCCCGCTCTGCACGGCAGGCACCATCACCATGCCCTCACCGGCATACACCGAAGCGGGATATACAAAATGGCGCACACCCTGGGTCTTCATCCCTTCGGGCAGCTGCATGACGGCATAACTGCTGTCAGCCATAACGCTTGCAAAGGAAATCTCGGCGGGGGTCTTGGTTTCGTCCCATGTGGTCATCACGGCATCTTTCGGCCAAGCGATGGCGGCGGCGCCGTTGCCAGCCACCTCTTCCACGGTCACATTAAACACGCTGTTGTTATGGCACGATACCAAAGCCAGCGACACAGCGACAAAAGCTGCTAAACTGATAAAAATCTTCTTCATATTGCAAAAAGTATTAATTAATATGCTCAACAATCCTTCGATTTGAAAATGCAAAGATAAGCTTTTTTTTTCAAATAGCAATATTTCCAACATACAGTCTCCTAAAAAAGAGCGGGCAGGCACAAGGCCCGCCCGCTGCTATCAATGCATTATGAAAAACCAAACAGTTTTACTGATTAACGGTGGAACGGCCATCGGGGTCAACATAACCAGGAGCCGGTTTCACCAAACGGACGGAACGCATATAATACCATGCCATGTCATAATTCGATACAGTATTGTTATTCATCAATCCCGAAGACGTTTGCAAATGCCAATAATATGTGTTGTATTGGAATGCAAGATAATGAGATTCCGCATATGTAGATGCCCAACTTCCTTCAACTTCTTTCTTTGTACTTGTCCAGTAATTACCGTTTTGATTTGTGGCATTATCGAACACTACTACGGAACCCTCTGCTTCCTCTGGATTACCATAAGGCTCTGCATACCCGGCAGCAGGCAGGAACATAGCACCAGCAGCCTCAAGACGTGCCCACTCTGAAATGTCATATACATTCTGATAGAGAGAGTCCTGTGATGCAGGTGTAAAGCTTATGCCTGTAGGCACATCACCAGGTGTCCAGTCGTCTGGGAGAAGAATGAATCCATAAACCTCTGTCGGATGTGTATTACCAGACATAGATAACCTACCAGGATGACCAGCAATGCCTGTAATCTTTGCTTTTCCGCGCAAATCGTCACCAGTCTTATGCACACGAGTGTGAAGCAAATAAAACCACTCGTCAGATGTCATTGTGAACCAAGTATGCGGAGCATCACCCGAGATTGTTTTATAATAGCCCCAATCCTGGAAAGTACCGCCTGCTGTCCAATCATTATAATCATTCCAATAGTCATACGTAAACATTCCAAACTTATCATCACGTGTATTATCTCCACTGTAATCAAAGCTCCAAGCGAAAAGATCCGTAGTAGTTGAAATATTATGACCTGCAGCTGTTAAATTATTACATGCAAAGAAATCATACTGACGGTCGGCAAATTTCCAAGTGCCTGTGTTAGGAAGAGCTGTTTCGACATGCTGCAGATTGCCGCGGGAGAATACCACCTTGTAGGAGTCGTTGCCTTCAGCGTCGCCACGGACGGAGAAGTAACCAGTCAGGCCGTTGTCCTCAGTAGGAGTCGACTCGACGTGCATGGGGACAATGTAGTTGCGGGGCAAAGTAACTGCATTGGAAGTGTTGACGGTGACAGTCCTAAGTTTCTGGTCTTCCAGCGTAGACATGGCGGTACGGATGGTCTGGATACGGACAGTAACCTTTTTGTTCTCGAACGGGGGGAGGAAGATGTAGTACTTGTCGCTGGTGCCATTGGGGGCGACCGTCTCGCGGTCTTCTTCAGTGATGTCGAGGTTGACACGGTTCTTGTTGACATCGTTCATCACAATATTGGAGGTATTGCCACTGAGGTTGGCAACGCCATCGCCATACAGACCCACACCGGGAACAGTGACTTCGATACCGACAATGTCGTAGGAAACATTGGAAGTGTTCTTCCACTGAATCTCAAGCAGAGATCCGAAATTGTAGAATTTCAGTTTCTTGCTACCATCGCCATTGATGATGGCACCGGCAGGGAGCTGGACATTCTGTTTACCATCGACCTTCACATATTTCTGCCAACGCGACAGATGGATAGGCTGGTTGGTATTACCAGTGAAGCCAGTCTCAGAAATGGTGTTGAACAGAGAAGTGGGATAAGCGGCACGATAGATAGCGCCTTCACCAGCATCCTCAACATCAACCTTATAGGTAGTGCCATCAAGGGTGACAGGATACTCGGTACCATTGACATTCACCATCTCGCCAGAAGTGAAGAAGACGGGATTGTGGTTGGCATCGATATACAGTTTACCAGAGGCGGCGGCGGGCTCCACCTCGACACCAAGGGTAATGGTATTCACATCTTTCTTGCAGCCGGCAAAAAACATGGTGCCAGCGGCGGCTATCGTCAGGAAAAATACAGATATTTTCTTCATTTTGCTATGTCCTTTCTATTAATTAATGTGCCAATCCCAACCCAGGGTCTGGTTGTTCTCATCATAGTTCATTTGCTCGTTCATGCCGTCGGTGTCGGTGTCGGGCTGAACAATGCTGTAGGGGCTTCCTTCAAAACCGCGTTCAATCATAAAAGCAACCATCTTAACAGTTGGCTCTTTGTAACTTTTCTTTTGCTGATTCATTTTATATTTTTATTATTATTGTTTTTTTGAATATTCAACGCTAGAAATAATACCAGAATGCATAAAAATCACAGAAATTTACTTGTTTCTTACACACAATCGTGCAGACTATAAACTATCTGTCAATTCATTACACATACTCCAGTCTCTATTTCCAAATTACAAAAGTACACAAAATTTGTCATTCAGCATATCTAATATCGAATATAGTTAATTGTTTAATATTATTTAACACGCAAGTTGTTAAAGTTTTAAAATGAATTTAACCCAAATCGGTCAATGGAATATACCTACTCGAAATCTCCTACGGAGAATATATCTGTATAACAACGTTATATGCTATTAAACGAAAGCCCCTCCGGGGCAGGGATAGTCCCCATGCATTGCACGATTCGGCAGGTACTCCGTAGGAGTATTCGCTTAATAGCCAACGCTATACCCCTCCAAATGATACTCCGTAGGAGTTTTCGGTTTCCTAATGACCGA
>Ga0247611_10003332_pt1 | contig 23965 bp, 17 predicted proteins | sample 177DNAGHGhighgp2_FD_192422 | JGI IMG/M metagenome (GOLD analysis project Ga0247611, IMG submission 192422) | Sheep rumen microbial communities from Palmerston North, Manawatu-Wanganui, New Zealand - 1770 DNA GHGhigh gp2 | ecosystem: Host-associated > Mammals > Digestive system > Stomach > Rumen... | reverse complement strand
GCCCCGAACAAGATCAGCGCCCTCCTCGGCGTCCCGTCGAAGAAGCTCGAGTCCGTGATCTATTACGAGAAGTACATCGTCATCAACCCGGGTATGAGCGAGTACGCGAAGTACGACCTCCTGTCCGAGGACGAGTACCTGACCGTGATGGACCGTTTCCCGGAGAACTACACCCTCGCGGACGACGATCCCCAGAAGTTCATCGCTAAGATGGGTGCCGAAGGCATCTACGACCTCCTCAAGGAGATCGACGTCGAGGCCCTGGGCAAGTCCCTGCGCCAGCAGATGCGTACCGAGACTTCCCAGCAGCGCAAGACTGACATCCTCAAGCGCCTGTCCGTCGTGAAGTGGTTCCAGGAGTCCAAGGACATCAACCGTCCCGAGTGGATGATCATGAAGGTCCTGCCCGTGACGCCGCCGGAGCTCCGCCCGCTCGTCCCGCTGGACGGCGGCCGCTTCGCCACCTCCGACCTGAATGACCTGTACCGCCGCGTCATCATCCGCAACAACCGTCTGAAGAAGCTCATCGAGATCAAGGCTCCGGAAGTGATCCTGCGCAACGAGAAGCGCATGCTCCAGGAAGCCGTCGATTCCCTCTTCGACAACTCCAAGAAGTCCTCTGCCGTCAAGAGCGAGTCCAACCGGGCCCTCAAGTCCCTGTCCGACTCCCTGAAGGGCAAGCAGGGCCGCTTCCGTCAGAACCTCCTCGGTAAGCGTGTCGACTATTCCGCCCGTTCGGTCATCGTCGTCGGTCCGGAACTCAACATGCACGAGTGCGGTCTGCCGAAGTTCATGGCGGCCGAGCTGTACAAGCCGTTCGTGATCCGCAAGCTCATCGAGCGCGGCATCGTGAAGACCGTCAAGAGCGCAAAGAAGATCGTCGACCGCCGCGACCCGGTGATCTGGGACATCCTCGAGAACGTGATGAAGGGCCATCCGGTCCTCCTGAACCGTGCTCCGACCCTGCACCGCCTCGGTATCCAGGCCTTCCAGCCGCGGATGATCGAAGGCAAGGCCATCCAGCTGCACCCGCTCGCCTGTACGGCGTTCAACGCCGACTTCGACGGTGACCAGATGGCTGTCCACCTCCCGCTGGGCAACGCCGCCATCATGGAGGCCCACCTCCTGATGCTCGGCTCCCACAACATCCTGAACCCGGCCAACGGCTCCCCGATCACGGTTCCGTCCCAGGACATGGTCCTCGGTCTGTACTACATCACCAAGGAGCGTCCGGGCGCCAAGGGCTCCGGCCTGAAGTTCTACGGTCCGGAAGAGGTCATCATCGCCTATGACGGGCAGGTGATCGACATGCACGCCCCCATCGAGGTGCGCCTCCCGGTCGACAAGCAGGATGCTTCCAAGGGTACGCACATGGTGAAGACCACCGCCGGCCGCATCATCGTGAACCAGTACGTCCCGGACGAGGTCCCGTACGTGAACGAGCTCCTGGGCAAGAAGGCCCTCCGCAGCGTCATCACGACGGTCATCAAGTCCACGGGTGTCACCCGTACCGCCCAGTTCCTGGACGACATCAAGAACCTCGGTTACTACCAGGCCTTCCGCGCCGGTATCTCCTTCAACCTGGGCGATGTCCTCGTCCCGGAGGAGAAGTACGGTCTCATCGAGAAGGGCTACAAGGATGTCGAGGGCATCAAGATGAACTACGCCATGGGCTTCATCACCAACAACGAGCGTTACAACAAGGTGATCGACCTCTGGACGGTGATCGACAACAAGCTCACGGGCATCGTCCGCGAGCAGATCTCCGCCGACCAGCAGGGCTTCAACCCCGTGTTCATGATGCTCGACTCCGGCGCCCGTGGTTCCGTCCAGCAGATCAAGCAGCTCTGCGGCATGCGCGGCCTGATGGCCAAGCCGCAGAAGTCCGGCGCCGCCGGCGCGGAGATCATCGAGAACCCGATCGTGTCCAACCTGAAGGAAGGCATGACGGTGCTCGAATACTTCATCTCCACGCACGGTGCCCGTAAGGGTCTGGCCGATACCGCCCTGAAGACGGCGGATGCCGGTTACCTGACCCGCCGCCTGGTGGACGTCTCCCACGACGTCATCATCACCGAGGAAGACTGCGGTACGCTCCGCGGCCTGATCGCCACCGCGATCAAGAACAAGGACGAGGTCGTCGAATCCCTCGGCGAGCGCATCCTGGGCCGTACGTCCGTCCATGACATCCACAACCCGCTCACCGGCGAACTCATCATCGCCGCCGGCGAGGAGATCCGCGAGGACACCGCCGCCCTCATCGACTCCCTCCCGATCGAGCAGGTCGAGATCCGTTCCGTCCTCACCTGCGAGTCCCGCAAGGGCGTCTGCGCGAAGTGCTACGGACGTAACCTGGCCACTTCCCGCATGGTCGAGAAGGGCGAGGTCGTCGGCGTCATCGCTGCGCAGTCCATCGGTGAGCCGGGTACCCAGCTGACCCTCCGTACCTTCCACGTCGGTGGTACGGCTTCCGGTTCCGTGGTGGACAACACCATCGAATCCAAGTACGAGGGCAAGCTCGCATTCACGGAACTCCGTACCGTCGAGGGCGTGGACGAGCAGGGCGACCCGAAGACCATCGTCGTGAGCCGGATGACCGAACTCCGCATCGTGGACGAGAACACCGGCATGACCTACTCGCAGTACGACATCCCGTACGGCTCCACGCTGTACTTCAAGGATGGCGACACCGTCCACAAGGGCGACCTCATCTGCGAATGGGATGCCTACAACGCCACCACGATCGTGGAAAGCGCCGGTACCATCCGTTTCGAGAACATGGCCGAAGGCGTCACCTACCGCGAGGAGAACGCCGACGAATACTCCAACAACACCGACAAGGTCATCATCGAAGGCCGTGACAAGACCAAGAGCCCGGCCCTCCTGATCGTGGACGAGAACGGTGTCACCCTCCGCCAGTACAACCTGCCGGTCGGCGCCCACATCATGAAGAATGACGGCGACGCGGTGAAGGTGGGCGACGTGATCATCAAGATCCCGCGCGCCATCGGCAAGGCGAGCGACATCACGGGCGGTCTCCCGCGCGTGACCGAGCTCTTCGAGGCCCGCAACCCTTCGAACCCCGCCATCATCTCCGAGATCAACGGCGAAGTCCTGATGGGCAAGGTCAAGCGCGGCAAGCGCGACATCATCGTCCGGAACCGTTCCGGCGTGGAGAAGCACTACGAAGTCCCGATGACCAAGCAGATCCTGGTCCAGGAGAACGACTATGTCCGTGCGGGCACCCGCCTCTCCGACGGCGGCATCTCCCCGACCGACATCCTCAACATCCTCGGTCCGGTGAAGGCCCAGGAGTACATCGTCAACGAGATCCAGGCCGTGTATCGTCTGCAGGGCGTGAAGATCAACGACAAGCACTTCGAGATCATCGTCCGCCAGATGATGCGCAAGGTCCAGATCGGCGACCCGGGCGACACCGAGTATCTCCCGGAGGAACTCGTGGACAAGTGGGAGTTCATGGACGCCAACGACGCCATCTTCGGCAAGTACTACGTCCTGGATCCGGGCGACAGCGTCCGGTTCGAGGAAGGTGACATCATCGGCGCCCGCGACATGCGCGGCGAGAACGCCTCGCTGGAGCGCCAGGGCATGAAGATGATGGTCGTGCGCGAAGCCAAGCCGGCGACGGCGTCCCAGATCCTCCAGGGTATCACCCGCGCGGCCCTCAAGACCGGCAGCTTCATCTCCGCCGCCTCCTTCCAGGAGACCACGAAGGTGCTCAGCGAAGCCGCGATCCGGGCCCGTGTGGACCACCTCGAGGGCCTGAAGGAGAACGTCATCTGCGGTCACCTCATCCCGGCCGGTACCGGTCTGGCGGACTACCAGGACATCGTCGTGGGGTCCAAGACCGACTACGTCGCCGCGATGAACGAGCTGTAGCCTGTAGGCGTCGTGATTTTGCAATCACTCCTTAAGCCGGCCATTTCAGTATGGCCGGCTTTTTGTATATCTTTGTGGAAAATTCCAGAAACGATGAAAAACGTGATCAAAACCTTCGCCCTGGCGGCGATAGCCGCCCTGGCGCTCACCGGCTGCATCAAGCACGAGCCCTACGGCCACCGTCCGTATCCGGACGATGGCGGCGACAACAATGGCCACGGCGGCGGTGGAAATACGGAGGAGAAGCTCGTCGTGAGAGAACGTACGGACTGGTCCATCAAGTATATCGGCCGCGAGGACTATGTGACCGACGACGGGGTGGAGCAGGTGGAACGTTTCCGGTTCGGGTATACCGGAAATGGCTATTACATCATCCGGATCGTCCGTCCGGAAGACTTCAGGGACGCGTACAAGAGCGATGCGGCCGCTTTCTTCACCTATGAGGCGGAGAGCCTGCTGGCCGATGCCAAGAACGACGGTGTGAACTTCTGGCAGTACACCGAAGAAGTGTTCACGGCCAAGACGCCGGACGTCCTGTTCAACCGGCTCCGCAGCGGTACCTGGACGGCTTTCCTGATTGAGCTGGACGCCAAAGGAAAAGTGACCGGCGACTATGCCGAATCCACGTTCACCATCAAGGAGGAGGTGGCTACTGCGTCCTTCAGCAAGTGGCTGGGCGCCTGGCGGGTTTCCAACGGCCTGATGGGCTTCGACCTGGATATCTCCTCCATCGACAACAACTTCATCTACCGGATCGACGGATGGGAGCGCGGCCCGGCCGTGTCCTTCCAGATGGACCAGGAGTACATCGAGGGCGAGTTCTGGGCCCCGAACGGCTTACTGTACATCGTCTCCCAGTTCCTGGGGACGTATGACGACGACAACCTGGGCACCGTGGACGAGCTCTTCATGGGCAACATCTTCGACTCCAACGGCCTGACGCTCATCACCGACGAGGGCATCGACCTGGCCGTGATGGTGCCGACGGAAGGGGAAGACGCGGAACTGCAGCCGCTGGACGTGACGCTCAAGACGGACAGTGGCGACTATACCACCAAGTTCCACTCGATGCAGTACTACATGTGGGCGCACAACACCGGTGAGTGGCATCCGTACAATTCCAATGTGGCCGAGCTCCCGCTCACGATGACCCGCCTGCCGGGTACCCGCGCGGAGGGCCTGGCACCGGCGAAGGAACGGGTCGCGACCAAGGCCTCCATCCATCACGGCCAGCTGAAAGCCGTCCGTTCCGCCCGCAAGAGCGTGGCCAAGAAGGCAGTGAGGATGAAATAAAATTCGTATATTAGCAGTCTGGATTTTCAGACTGCTTTTTTTATGCGAAATCTCTTTCTGACCAATACCCTGACGCGCCGCAAGGAACTCTTCGTGCCCATCCATCCGGGCCATGTGGGCATGTATGTCTGCGGCCCGACCGTCTATGGGGACGCACACCTGGGACATGCCCGTCCGGGCGTGACCTACGACGTCCTGTTCCGGCTCCTGAAACACCTGGGCTACAAGGTCCGCTACGTGCGGAATATCACCGACGTGGGCCATCTGGAGCACGATGCCGACGAAGGGGAGGACAAGATCGCGAAGAAGGCGAAACTCGAGGACCTGGAGCCCATGGAGGTGGTCCAGACCTATACGGAACGCTACCACGAGGCCATGCGCCTGCTGAACGTTGAGTCCCCGTCCATCGAGCCGCGCGCCTCCGGCCATATCATCGAGCAGATTGAGACCGTGAAGAAGATCCTCGAGGCGGGCTACGCCTACGAGTCCAACGGGTCGGTCTATTTCGACGTGGAAAAGTACAACAACGATTTCGGCTACGGCGTGCTGTCGGGCCGGACCCTGGAGGCGACCCTGGAAGGGACGCGCACCCTGGACGGCCAGTCCGACAAGCGAGCCCCGTACGACTTCGCCATCTGGAAGAAGGCCGAGCCGGAGCACATCATGCGCTGGCCGTCCCCGTGGGGCGAAGGCTTCCCGGGCTGGCACCTCGAATGCTCCGTGATGGGGGAGAAGTACCTCGGCAAGGAGTTCGACATCCACGGCGGCGGCATGGACCTGATGTTCCCGCACCACGAGTGCGAGATCGCGCAGAACCAGGCCTCCCGCGGCACCCAGGGCGTGCATTACTGGGTCCATAACAACATGATCACCATCAACGGGCAGAAGATGGGCAAGTCCCTCGGGAACTTCATCACCCTGCCCGAGCTGTTCAGCGGCAACCATCCCAAGCTGGACCGCGCCTACAGCCCGATGACCATCCGTTTCTTCATTCTCCAGGCCCATTACCGCAGCACCCTGGACTTCTCCAACGAAGCCCTGCAGGCCGCCGAGAAGGGCTACAAGCGCCTGATGCAGGCCGGCCGGGAGCTGGGGAACCCCGCTCCGGCCGCAGGCCCTGCCTCCGCGGAAGTGAATGCCCTTATCGAGAACGTCTATGACGCCCTCTGCGACGACCTGAATACTCCCATCGCCATCGCGCACCTGTTCGAGGCCGTCAAGCTGATCAACGGCGGGAAACTGCCGGAGGCCGACAAGGCCGCTCTCCGGAAGCTCTTCGACGACATCGTGTTCGGCGTCCTGGGCCTGCGCGACGAGGAGGCCGCCGGCGGCGCCGGCAAGGCCGAGAAGGCCCTGGAAGGAGTCATGGACATTGTCCTGGAGGACCGCCGCAAGGCCCGTGCGGAGAAGAACTGGGCCGAGTCCGACCGCATCCGCGACCTCCTTGCCTCCTTCGGCATCACCGTCAAGGACACCAAGGACGGCGCCACCTGGACGCTGGACTGACCCCTGTCATGCTGAATGAAGTGGAAGAATCTATGAAGTTCATATCCTGGAACGTGAACGGCCTGCGGGCCGTGGCGGGGAAAGGGTTCGCCGACGTGTTCGTGGACCTGGACGCCGACTTTTTCTGCCTGCAGGAGACCAAGCTGCAGGCCGGGCAGATCGACCTGGAGTTTCCCGGCTACCTGTCTTTCTGGAACTACGCCGACAAGAAGGGATACTCCGGCACGGCGGTCTATACGAAGCATGAGCCGCTGTCCGTGCGCTACGGCATCGGCATTGACGAGCACGACCATGAGGGCCGCGTCATTACGCTGGAATATCCGGAATTCTTCCTGGTGTGCGCCTACGTGCCCAATTCGCAGGACGGCCTCCGCCGGCTGGATTACCGCATGCGCTGGGAGGATGACATGCGCGCCTACCTCAGCGGCCTTCCGAAGCCGGTCGTCTTCTGCGGCGACCTGAACGTCGCGCACGAGGAAATCGACATCAAGAATCCTGCTTCCAACCGCCGCAACGCCGGTTTCACCGACGAGGAGCGCGCGAAGTTCGGAACCCTGCTGGAGGCCGGTTTCATCGATACCTGGCGCTTCCAGCATCCCGACGAAGTGAAATACTCCTGGTGGTCCTACCGCTTCAACGCCCGCGCGAACAACGCCGGCTGGCGCATCGACTATTTCGTCGTTTCCGAGGCCCTGCGCGACCGCATCCTCTCCACCGATATCCACAACGAAGTTTTCGGCTCCGACCACTGCCCCGTGGAGCTTGTCCTGGGGTAGTTTGAGTGTCGATGGTGGTCCGTCAGGAGGGACACCATCAGCGAAAAATGGGGTAAAATGTCGATGGTGGTCCACTCATTGGACCACCATCGACGGTTAAGAGCTACGATTGGCCCTAGTCAGACCTTGTCCAGCAGTTCAACCACTTTCTGATAGGGAATTCCCGTCACCCGTGCGAGCTGGTTGGCGTTGGAGGAGAAACGGTAACGGAGTTGCTTGAGTAGCTCCACCTGTTCGTCCAGGGTCAAAGCCTGCAGGGATGATTTCTGAAACAGGGATTGGCACAGGTCTCCGATGGCGGGAATGACGACTTGGTCACGGAAATTGGGTGCGGTGTCCTTGGAGGCCAGACGTCGCTTTGCCTTGGAAGAATTGACCAGGAAATAGTTCATTCGCTTGGGGGTGCGAAAGAGGGTCTGGACCATCTCGACATCGACATACGAGTCGGGAAGGATGTAGCCGTCATCCCCGACGAGCAGATGGGGAGGCATGGGCTGGGTGCTATGGAGCAGCGCAACCCGGGCACGGTCGGAAAATGATCCGATCCGCCGGCCTTTTGCCGGCTTGGTCCTGAAGAAGGTGTCCCCGGTTCCCCAAGGATATCCGGTCGGCGCCAGGCAGATACCGGCTGCGACGCTGTTCATGTTTGTATAGGCGATGACCCATTCCAGGGATTCGTCCGTCCCGCTGACGGGATCGATCTTCACGCCGACTCTTCGCAGCAGTTCCTTGATGCCATACTTCTTGCTCATATACTGCGAATGGCGCTTTTTGAATTCCTCGATGAATTGATGCGCTTTCTCTTTGGAACAGCACAAGACGAAATGAACATGGTTGGACATCAGAATGAACGAGAGCACCTCCACGTTCAGTGCGACCGCGAGCACCGCGACCAGGTTCATCCCCATCTTAAAGTCTTCATTATCCCGGAACCAGATCTTTTTCGTCAAATGATCTGTAGTAACAAACCAGAATTCCATACAAACCTCCAGAACACAAATCTCACAAATAATCAGAATCGGTTGATGCCGGCCCATCGACCGATACGAAGATAGCGTTTTTGTCCGGGAATTGAATGCTTTTTCTGAGGAAAAAATCGCCGTGGAGAATGTGGGGTGCTGATGGTGGTCCATTGGGTGGGACACCATCAGCGAAATAGGGGATAAAACGTCGATGGTGGTCCAGGAAATGGACCACCATCGGCAGAGAATGTTTCGGAAGGGAGGACCTAGAACGGCAGGTCGTCGTCGGGGGCGTCGGAGGGGGCGGTGGCGGGCTGTGCGGGCTGAGGGGCGTAGGCGGGAGCGGCGGGCTGGGAAGGGCCCATGGGCGCGGGGCCTGCGGGGGCCGCGGGGGCGTAGCCGCCCTGGAAGCCCTGGCCGGAGTAGCCGCCCTGGCCGCCCTGCGGGGCGTCGGGACGCTTGCCGAGGAGCTGGATGTTGTCAGCCTGGACTTCGGTGGTGAAGCGCTTGTTGCCGGTCTGGTCCGTCCATTGACGGGTGCGGAGTTTTCCTTCGATGAAGATCTGGCTGCCTTTGTGGACGAACTTCTCGACGAGGTCCGCGTTGCTGCGCCAGGCGACGATATTGTGCCATTCGGTGTTCTCGCGGGTTTCCCCGTTGCGGTCGCGGTAGCGTTCGGTGGTGGCGAGACGGAAGGATGCCACTTTGGCATTGCCCTGGGGGCTCTGGGGATTGGAATCAAGGTAACGGATTTCGGGGTCGTTTCCAACGTTACCGATCAGCATGACTTTGTTGAGTGCCATAATACAAATATTTTACACCCCTAAGTTAGCAAAAAATCCGGAACATCGCATCGGCGTCCGGCGTTTCCCCCGTAAAAATCCCATACCCGGCGACGGCCTGGAAAAGGAGCCATCTCCGGCCGGAAATGTAGGCCCGACCACGGCCCTCGAGGCAGGGTGTCCGGTAGTTCGCCTCCAGGATAATTGCCTCGGGAAATTCCGGGCAACCGTCCATGGGCCCGGGAACCGTGTAGATTACGAGGTCAGGGGAGAGGGCGGGGAGGTCGTCGACCGGAATCCAGTCGCAGCCGAGTTCCTCCGCAAGGGCGGCGGCGCGGGAGGGGGTGCGGTTGGCGAGCGTGACGCGGCAGCCGAGGCGCAGCGCGGCTACCGCCGCCGCGCGGCCGGCGCCGCCGCAGCCGACCACGAGCGCCTCCGACACCGGCAGCCCTGTCTCCCGGACGGCCAGGATGACGCCGTCCACGTCGGTATTGTAACCGACGATGCCGTCCGGCGTTTTGACCGCGAGATTCACCGCACCGCACAGGCGCGCGTTGTCCGACAGCGTGTCCACGGCGCGGAAGGCGTCCTCCTTGAAAGGGGCAGTGATATTGATGCCGTCATAGTTGTCCAGGAACCGTTTCCAGGATACGCCGAAGTCGGCGCCTTCCAGCAAATCGTAAGGGTAACGCCCCCCGTAGGCGGCTTCGAAAAGCTTGGGGCTGAACGATCCCGCGACGGGATGGCCGATAAGTCCGTACCGTTTCATCGGCGGAAGAAAGTTTCGTGGATGTAGGACTCCGCCCCGCAGAGGATGCCCGTGAGGACCTGGGATTCGTGCGAGAGCGTGGCGAAGATGAGGCCGGCCGCGAAGGGGACGCCGTACACGCTCGAGAGCGTGAGGGCGACGGCGCCGTGGAAGGCGCCGAACCCGCCCGGCACGGGGATGAGCGAGCTCACGGCCCCGGCGAACATCAGCAGCAGGGCGTCGGTCATCCCGAGTCCCTCGATCTTCGCAAGCGCCTCCGCCAGTTCCGGGCTCACGGAGGCCGGGTCGATGCCCTGCAGGGCCCACAGGATGGTGGCCGACATCAGCCAGTACAGCACCCAGAGCAGGACCGTGTACAGGAGGAAGAGCCAGCCGTGACGCATATGGAGGCAGGAGACCATGCCGTCGTAGGCGCCCCGGATCCAGCCCCAGACGCTGCCCCAGAAGCCCTGGCGGTCGCGAAGCCGCCAGCAAAGGTAGACAAGCCCGCCCGCGACCAGTACGCCGAGTGCGAGGATCCACCAGAGGCGGCCCTTGTCGGCGAGGCCGGGGAAGAGGTTTTCTGTCAGGAAGGTCCCGAACCGGTTCCACAGGAGCCCGAAGATAAGCAGGGTGACCGCGAGGAGGGACAACCCGTCCCACACGCGGTCCGCCACGACCGTACCCAGGGCCTTGTCGAAGGTGACGAGCCGCTTCCCGTCGCCGTCGCGGCCGGAATGCTTGACCACGTATCCGCAGCGGACGACCTCGCCCACGCGGGGGAGGACATAGTTGGTGAGCGTGCAGACGTTGACGGCATTCCACGTCGTGACGCGGGCCGTGGAGGCGTCCAGCGGCAGCAGCTGCATCCGCCAGCGGAGCGCGCGGAGCCAGAAGGCCACCGCGCCCAGCAGCATCGACAGGACGACGAACCCCCAGCGGCACTCGCGGAGCGCGGCGCCGAAATCCTTCCAGTTCACGCCCCGGAAGGAAAAGTACAGGAGAACGGCCGCTACGGCGATCCAGCTCCCGTACTGAAGGATATTCTTCACTTTCTTGTCCATTGCTCTCACAAAGTTAATGGAAAATCCCCAAATAATGTATAAATTTGTCGGTTATTGGAAAAAACCGCCTTCGTATGAAATCCATCCTGGGCATCGGAAACGCCCTCACCGACATCCTGGCCGTCCTTTCGGACGACACGCTCCTCCGGAGGTTCCACCTCCCGCTCGGGAGCATGCAGCACGTGGACATGGAGACGGGCGACCGGATCTGGGACGCGCTGAAGGAGTACGGTGTCAGGTACGTGCCGGGCGGTTCGGCCGCGAACACCGTGACCTGCACATCCATCTTCGGGATGCCTTCGGGCTACATCGGCAAGATCGGCAACGACGACCTGGGTAACCTCTTCAAGAGCACGATGGAACAGTACGGCGTCCGCGCGCAGATGCTCTACGGCACCAAGTCCAGCGGCCGCTGCATGGTCTTCATCACCGGGGCCAACGCCGAGCGCACCTTCGCCGACTACATGGGCGCCACCCTCGAGATGGGTCCGGACGACCTGGTCCCCGAGATGTTCGAGGGCTACGACTACTTCCACATCGAAGGCTACCTCGTCCAGAACCAGGAACTCATCGCCAAGGCCGTCCGGCTCGCCAAGGCCGCCGGCAGCATCATTTCCATCGACATGGCCTCCTACAATGTCGTGGAATCCAATGACGCCTTCTTCCACAACCTCGTGGAAAACTACGTGGACATCGTCTTTGCGAACGAGACCGAGGCCAAGGCCTTCACCAAGCTGGAGCCGCGCGAGGCCTGCGCCGAAATCGCCCGCCACTGCAAGATCTCCGTCGTCAAGGTGGGCAAGGCCGGGTCCATGGTCCAGTCCGGGGACGAGTACCACTTCATCGACCCCTGGCCGGCCAACCCCGTGGACGCCACCGGCGCCGGCGATACGTACGCCGCCGGCTTCCTGTATGCCCACTCCCTGGGGATGCCCCTCCGCGTGTGCGGCGAGGTGGGGTCCATCATCGCCGCCAAGGTCGTCGAGGTCATCGGCACCAAGATCGACGTTCCCCGTTGGCGGGACGCCAAACAGGAGATCCGCGAACTGATCGCCGCCAACACGAAATAGACTATGCTGGAACCGGTAAAAGATATGCTCAGGCGCCAGAGCCTGAAGAAGAACGCCTCCACGGAGCCCACGGGATTCGTCCCGCTGGACAAGATCCGCTCCGCGGTCGCGTTCATCGACGTGGAGGACACTTCGTTCAACGAGTGCAAGAACACCCTCCTGCTGTTCTTCCGCGAACACAACATCAAGGGTGACATCTTCTTCTTCGACTTCCGGAAACTCACGGAAGGCGAGCGTCTCATCACCAGCATCACCACCACCATCCTCAAGAAGGACCTCAACTGGTTCGGCAAGCCCTCCCGGGAAAAGGTCGCCCTGATGCTCGACGGCGAGCCCGACCTGTTCATCTCCCTCCTTCCCTCGACCGACTTCCCCCTCGAGTTCATGGCCACCGCTTCCCGCGCACATTTCAAGATCGGCCGCGTCCAGCTGCCCGGCAACACCTTCGACCTGGTGTTCAAGGATCCCGAGGACCGCAGGCTCAGCGAGGCCGAGGTGTGCAAGGAGCTGATCAAGTTCATGGACAAGATCCGATGAAGAAATACCTCATCGTCTTCCTGATCTCGATGGTGCCGCTGATCGAACTGCGCGGCGCCATCCCGTATGCCGTCGGCTTCGGCCTTCCCATCGTTCCGTCCATCATCGTCTCCGTCATCGGCAACATGCTGCCGGTGCCGTTCATCTTCCTGTTCGCCCGCCGCATCCTGGAATGGGGCAAGGACAAGAAGTACATCGGCAAGTTCTTCACCTGGTGCCTGGAAAAAGGCGAGAAGGGCGGCCGGAAACTGGAAGAGAAGGCGGGACGGGGCCTGTACGTCGCCCTGCTCCTGTTCGTGGGCATCCCGCTGCCGGGCACGGGCGCCTGGACCGGCACCCTCGCCGCCAGCATCCTGGACATGGACTTCAAGAAGAGCGTCCTGTTCGTCCTCCTGGGCGTCCTCCTCGCCGGCGCGATCATGCTCCTGGCGTCGCTCGGCCTGTTCGGCGCCATCGACTTCCTCCGATAATAACCAACAACCGCATAACTATGACACTGAAACGGATCATTCTCTGGAGCGCATCGCTCCTGCTCGCCGCGAACTGCCTCACGGGCTGCCTCGCCGGCAAATTCATGACGAACTATGCCCTCAAGCCCGCCCAGCACGGCGAGGCCGATATCGAGCGCACCCGCGCCAAGGCCGACTCCCTCGCCCCCGGGGTCATCGCTTGGTACGACGACCTGCACGCCAAGGGCATCTTCAAGGACATCACCCGCACGGACCCGGACGGCTACAAGCTGCACGCCGTCTATGCGCCCGCCAAGGACCCGGCCACGGCCCAGGGTACGGCGGTGATCGTCCACGGCTACACGGACAACCACCTCGTCTTCATGTACCTCGTGCGCATGTACCGCGACGAGTTCAACTATAACGTAATGGTCCCGGACCTGCAGTACTTCGGCTACTCCGAGGGCGTGGCCGCCCAGATGGGCTGGCTCGACCGGCTGGACGTGGAAGACTGGGCGGTCCTGGCCCACGATATCTTCAAGAATGACTTCACCGTGGTGCACGGCGTGTCCATGGGCGCGGCCACCGCGATGATGATGAGCGGCGACGACCTCCCGCCCTACATCCGCGCCTTCGTCGAGGACTGCGGCTATTCCTCCGCCTGGGACCAGTTCGCCCACAACCTCAAGGACAGCTTCCACCTGCCCCCGTTCCCGATCCTGAACAGCGCCAGCATCGTCTCCAAGCGCCGCTACGGCTGGGGCTTCAAGGAGGCTTCCTCCGTGAACCAGCTCGCCAAGTGCGACCGTCCGATGCTCTTCATCCACGGCACGGAGGATGACTTCGTCCCCGTGGACCATGTCTTCAAGAACTACGCGGCCAAGACCCACGGCTACAAGGAACTCGTCCTTGTCCCCGGGGCCGTCCATGCGAACTCCTATGCGAAGGATCCGAAGAACTACACCTGGCGGGTGAAGTACTTCCTCGACCGCATCAAGAGCGGAGAAATCAAATAGGGAATCAGGCGTTCCGCTGCCGGACGGCCTCGAAGAGGAGGATGGCGGCGGAGACAGATACGTTGAGACTGTCCAGGCGGCCGAGCATCGGGATGCGGATGTGCGCATCGGCGGCGCGGCGCCAGACATCGGTCAGACCGGTGGATTCGGTACCCATCACCAGGGCCGTTCCGCCGGTCATGTCCGTATCATAGTACCAGGAGGAATCCTGGAGCTGGGCGGTGAGGATGCGGATCCCGCGGGATTTGAGCCAGTCGATGGTCTCCGCAGAGGAGGCGCACACCGTGGGGACGGTGAATACCGCGCCGATGCTGGCCCGGATGAGGTTCGGGTTCCACAGGTCCGTCAGGGGGTCGCAGACGATGACCGCATCGGCCCGGGCGGCGTCGGCGCTGCGGAGCACCGCGCCCAGGTTCCCCGGTTTCTCCACGGACTCGAGCACGACCACGAGCGGATGCTCGCTGAGCGCGAGGTCTTCCAGGCGCCGTTCGCGGACTTCAACCTCCGTGATGACGCCTTCGGTCCCGTCCCGGTACGCCGCTTTCCGGTACAGCGCCTCGGGAATTTCGACGAGATTCCCGGTCAAGCCGGGAATGACGGAAGGGTCGTCATGGCCGGCTCCGACCGGCCATCTCTCTCCCGCCACCTCCGGACACACGAACACCGTCCGCGCCCGGAAGCCCGCTTCCAGGCAGTGCTCCAGCTCGCGCCGGCCTTCCACCACAAAAAGACCCTGCTCCCGCCGCGCCTTGGATTTTTCCTGCAGCAGGAGCAGATTCTTGAATTTCGGGTTCTGGGCCGATGTGATCGTTTCTGTCTTCAAAACTTTTCCGGCTTCATCGTCGGGAAGAAGAGGACGTCCTGGATGGCGTCATTTCCGGTCATGAACATCGTGAGACGGTCGATGCCGATACCGATGCCCGAGGTGGGCGGCATGCCGTATTCCAGCGCGCGCACGAAGTCATAGTCGATGTACATGGCCTCGTCGTCGCCCTTGGACTTGAGGGCGGCCTGCTCCTCGAAGCGCTCGAGCTGGTCGATCGGGTCGTTCAGCTCGGAGTATGCGTTCGCCAGCTCCTTGCCGGCGACGAAGAGCTCGAACCGCTCGGTGAGCGTGTCGTCGTAGCGGCAGCGCTTGGTGAGCGGGGACATCTCCACGGGATAGTCGATGATGAAGGTCGGCTGGATGAGCTTCTTTTCGCAGTATTCGCCGAAGATGGCGTCGATGAGCTTCCCGACGCCCATCTCCGGGGAGACCTCGACATTCAGCTGCTTGCAGGTCGCGCGCAGCTGCGCCTCGTCCATGCCCTTGACATCGACCCCGGCGTACTCCTGGATCGCGTCCAGGATGCGGAGGCGGCGGAAGGGGCCCTGGAAGGAGATTTCGTTCCCGGCGATGGTCTTGGTGAGTCCGCCGGTGGCTTCGGCCACCTGTTCGAGCATCTTCTCGGTGAAATCCATCATCCACTCGTAATCCTTGTAGGCGACGTACAGTTCCACGCAGGTGAATTCCGGGTTGTGGGTCTTGTCCATGCCCTCGTTGCGGAAGTTCTTCGCAAACTCGTACACGCCGGGGAAGCCGCCCACGATGAGGCGCTTGAGGTACAGCTCGTTCGCGATGCGGAGATACATGTCCACATCCAGGGCGTTGTGGTGCGTGATGAACGGGCGCGCGGTCGCGCCGCCCGGGATGGGCTGCAGGATCGGGGTCTCCACCTCCAGGCAGCCGGCCTCGTCGAAGTAACGGCGCATCGTGGAGATGATCTTCGCGCGCTTGACGAAGGTTTCCTTCACCTGCGGGTTCACCACGAGGTCCACATACCGCTGGCGGTAGCGGAGCTCCGGATCCTCGAAGCTGTCGTGCACCGTGCCGTCGGCGTCGGTTTTCACGATGGGAAGGACACGGAGGGACTTCGAGAGAACGGTGAGCTCCTTCGCGTGGACGGAAAGCTGACCGGTCTGGGTGATGAAGGCAAAACCCTTGATGCCGATGATGTCGCCGATGTCCAGGAGTTTCTTGAACACCGTATTATATAAGGTCTTGTCCTCGCCGGGGCAGATCTCGTCCCGCTTGACATAGACCTGGATGCGTCCCGCGTAGTCCTGCAGTTCCATGAAGGAGGCTGCGCCCATGATGCGGCGGGACATGATGCGGCCTGCGAGGCACACATCGGCGAAATTGCCCTTCTCGGGATCATAGCCCGCCGCGATTTCCGCGGTGGTGGTGTCCACCGGGTACAGGGGGGCGGGATATGGATTGATGCCCAGTTCGCGGAGTTTCGCCAGGGATTCCCTGCGCCCGCGTTCCTGCTCGTTGAAGTCGTTGGAAATAGCCATGATAAGTCTCGTTTCTTTTTTTATAGGTGCAAAGGTATGAAAAACCTCGTACATATCGGTGAGTCTCGTTTTTTTTTATCGAAATTTTAAAAAAAGTTGGGAAAATTAGATTATTCTGCTTATTTTTGCCTTCGTATATGAAAGTGTCCAGATTTGAACGCGTTGCTTGGCTGTCCCTATTGGGATAAGATCAAGGCCCATATACAGGTGGTTTTGAACATTTATTTTATATAGTATATGAAACTGAAAGAATTAACACTGCTTTTCGTGCTTGCCCTGGGTACCCAGGTGGCGTTTGCCCAGCAGAGCAAGTCGGATCCCACCGTGGAGTTCAATCCCCACTGGTACGGTCAGATCCAGGGTGGCGTAGCCCACACGGTCGGTGAGACGGTGTTCAAGGACCTGCTCTCTCCGGCTGGAGCCCTCTCCCTGGGCTATCAGTTCAACCCGACCCTCGGTCTCCGAGTGGGTGCGAGCGGCTGGCAGGCCAAGGGTAATTCCATTCCGATCGAAGTGTACAAGTTCAACTTCCTGCAGGGGAACGTGGACCTCACCTTCCATCTGGCGAATCTCTTCGGCTATAACCACAAGCGGGTGCTCGATCCGTATGCGCTCATCGGCGGTGGTGCTGCCTTCGGTTTCAAGAACGGTGCGAACAATGTCAAGGCCGTCAAGCCTGCCGAGTATTTCGCCTATCTCTGGGACAAGAGCCTGATCTCCCCGGTCGGCCGCGTGGGCCTGGGCTTCGACATCCGCCTCTCCGAGAATGTCGCCCTCAACCTCGAGGTGAACGGCAATGTCCTGAGCGACCGTTTCAACTCCAAGAAAGCCGGCAACCCTGATTATCAGTACAACGCCCTCGCCGGCCTGAAGATCAATTTCGGCAAGGCTACCCGCCCGAGCGCCAAGTATCTGGCTGAGCTGGCTGCCGCCGAGGCCGCCGCTGCTGCCGAGAAGGCCCGCCTCGAGGCCGAGCGCGCTGCGAAGCTCGCTGCCGAGAAGGCCGCTGCCGAGAAGGCCGCCGCCGAGAAGGCCCTCGCCGACAAACTCGCCGCCGAAAAGGCTGCTGCTGAGAGACTCGCCGCAGAAATGCGTCAAGTGAATACGTTCTTTACGATCAACTCCGCGGTCATCTCCGATGAGGAAGCCGCGAAGCTCATCCGCTACATCGACTGGTTGAAAGCGAACCCGTCCGTGAACCTCTCCATCGCCGGTCACGCCGACAAGGGCACGGGCAACAAGCGGATCAACCAGAAACTCTCCGACCAGCGCGCAGCCGCCGTGAAGGCCTTCCTGACCGAGCGCGGAATCGCTGAATCCCGTATCGTCTCCATCGTAGGCAACGGTGATCTCATCCAGCCGTTCGCTGAGAACGACCTGAACCGCGTGGTGATCAGCACTGTCGAATAACCTTAAAAACCATAGCATTCTAAGGACTGAAACTTGACAAATGGGTTTTAACTCCTCCGGGAGTCAGACAGAATCAGAAACAATTTAAAACTATTATTTATCCATTAATCCAAAATTTATGAACAAGTTATTCAAATTTTTCCTGACCAGTGCAGCGATTTCCGCCGCACTTGTCGGAGCTGTGTCTTGCCAGAAGGATTTCGCGCCGGACATCGAGAGCTTGAACAAAAAGGTCGCCGAACTGACCCAGAAGCTCAACGATCTCCAGACGAAAATCGATGCTGGTGAGGTTGTGACTAACGTTACCACGACGGCTGGCGGTATCACTGTGACCACCAACAAGGGTACCTACAACATCGTCAACGGTAAGGACGGTAAGGACGGTACCAACGGTACTGATGGTAAGGACGGTAAGGACGGTTCTGTCGTCACTATCGGTGACAACGGCAACTGGTTCATTGACGGTAAGGACACGGGTCTTGCTGCTGCCGGTAAAGACGGCAAGGACGGCAAGGACGGTGTCGACGGCAAGGACGGTAAGGACGGTAAGGATGGTGAGAATGGTAAGGACGGTAAGGACGGCCAGAATGGCGAGTACTATGTCCCGAACACCGAGACCGGTTTCTTCACCAAGTACACCTGGGATGCCACCAAGGGCGAGTATGTCGCTTCCGAGACCACGATCTCTTTCCTGAAGCCCGGCGCTATCACCGCTGTCTGGGACAAGGAGAACAATCAGCTCGTCTTCAAGGGCATCGAGGGTAAGGATCCGTATACCATCTCCCTGCTCGCCGAGGTCAAGAGCCTGGTCTTCATGCCGAACACCTACATCGACGGTGTCGAGGCCCTCGTTTTCGACAACTTCCACTACTGGCCCAATGTCATCAAGAACGGCACGAAGGATTCCGCAGACGAATATGCCGTGATCGATACCGTTAAGGTCAAGAATAAGTGGGTCAAGGTCGATTCCGTGGACGTGCAGCCGGCGATCCTCGCCCAGTATCACGTGAACCCGACCAACGCTGACCTTTCCTTCCTGAAGGAAGGTGAGTCCGACTTCCTCTCCTTCGTCGTTGTTCCCAACGCGAAGAAGATCGAGACCAAGGCCGAGGCTTCCAAGGATTTCGCTGTCACCCCTGTCTTCAAGAGCTTTGAGAATGGTGTCCTGACCGTCGAGGTCCTTGTCGAAGGTACTCCTGCTACCGAGGATCTCCTCTCCGTGATGGCCCTCAACATCGAGAAGGCTGACGGTGAGTTCGTCACCTCCGACTATGCGATGCTCCAGAAGAATGAGCTCGACAACCTCGTGATCGCTTTCAAGAACAGCTGGGCCAAGGATAACCTCGCCGTCCTCGGTGAGGCCAAGGATGCCCATCTCCGTCGCGCCCTCAAGGACGATGATCTTGACTATGATTTCGGTATCTCCGAGATTGACGACGAGGCTTACATCGACGATGTCGAGGCTTGGACCGTGGGTGAAATGACCCTGGACGAGGCTCAGGCTACCTGCGATGTCTCCGTGAAGTACGACAGCTCCCTCGATCTCAATAAGATCGTTGCTGCCCACACTGTCGCTGCCACCCCGAATGACAAGGATGCTGAACTGATCGCTGCCGATCTTGAGAGACTCGGTCTGACCTGGTCCTTCGAGGTTGTCAATAACTACCGCATCGGTACTGAGATTGATCCTTCCAAGACCGACCAGGCTGACTTTGTTAAAGTCGAGGACCTTGAGAAGGGTATCTTCACTCCGAAGGTGTTCTCCACCTCTGGTATCGCTGCTGTCGGCCGTACCCCGATCATCCGTGTTTCCCTCAAGCATGGTGATGATGTGGTTGCCTATGCTTACCTGAAGATTTTCATCTCCAACCGTGAGCAGGCTGACTTCGACGCTACGTACGAATTCGATAAGCCGTTCGGCTTCATTTGCTTCAAGGGTGACACCCTGCTGACCACTGTTCAGTACATGAACGAGAAGATCTACAACGAGATCGGTCTGCCGGCTAAGGAGTTCCACGCCCTCTATGACGCGTTCAATGATGCTTACATGGGTGCTCAGATCCCGAATCCTAAGAAGCCGGGAGAAATGATGGATCCTTGGGTGAATGTTGGTAAGGTTGAGGATATCGTCAACAGCGAATCCCAGGGTACCCACATCCTGAAGTGGACCATCTCTGATGCTGAGGCTTGGCAGTATGCCGGTAAGGAGATTGAGCACTATGTGGCTTACTACAAGAACGGTACTCCGGAACTCAAGGCGATCATCAGACTCGTTGGCAAGGTTAAAGATGTTGCGAAGAAGTACAATGTCGAAACTGCCCAGTATATCTCCAACTTCTGGGATGCTGAGAAGAAAGCTACCAGTTACAATGTGGCCGTGGGTGCGTTCGACACTGACTCCATCCCTGAGCACTGCGTCTTCGTGAACGAGATCAACTACAGCTTCGAGACTTGGAGAAAGGATGACGAGGAAGTGCAGAAGGAAGGTGCTACTGAGGGTCTGATCAAGCTCGAGTCTTACATCACCAAGGTTGATTACTTCTTCTGCGGTACGAAGGGTCACGACATCGTTGCTCCTAAGATTGATGGCAAGGATGTTGAGTTCAAGATCCTCAAGGACACTGTCCTGACTGCCAGAGTGAAGGGTGCTGCTGCTTACGACACGATTGCTGTCATCAACAACCACCCGGATGAGCTCCTGAACACGATCACCCTGAACAAGGAGTCCGATCTTGCGAAGGCTCTCCTCAACACCGAGCAGCTCTATGTGAATATTGGTGCCAAGGGTTATGCTTGCAATGACACGAATAAGGAGGTTGCCATTACCTTCAACGGTCAGGATCACTTCAAGGCCAAGTACGTCCGTCCGATCAACATCTCCAATATCGCTGCTGACAAGTATATTGATGGTGTTTCCTACGGTGAGAAGGGTTCCTACATCCGCATCGAGGATCTCATTTCTCCTTCCGACTGGAGAAGCGAGCTCGACAGCAAGAAGTGGATCGCTGGCGCTAAGTACGGTAAGAACCGTCAGTTCTCCAACTATCCGTTCTTCTGGGGCTTCTATGGTCCGTTCGAGGTTGAGGTTGACCTTGAGAATGTCAAGTGCGACCTGAACGGTAGAATCGCTGCGATCCCGGCTTACCTCCAGCTCGCCCGCGTCGCTTACGACGACATGGATGAGGTTGTGACCAAGCCTGAGGAGTACAAGAAGCTGAAGGAGACCGACTTCGGTTACATCACCTACAAGAACAACGGTCAGGTCATCACCACCGCGTTCAACCTGTTCATGAATGTGACTGTCAAGTACGGTTGGGGTTCCATCGATGTCAATGACATCAAGGTTCCTGTCAGCACCACCATCGTTGAGTAATTAGAACTGTTCTTTGGAACAATATTTGAATAAGAGGGGCAGGGCTTAGGCTCTGCCCCTTTTATTATTTGAACGTATGTTGCTTCGTAAGCTATTTTTAATTGTCTGCCTGCTGGGATCGTGCGCCCTCGTTGCCGCCCAGGAACCAGCGCAACTGACTTTTTCTCGGAATACCCTCAGCAAAGGATCTTTCCCTATTTCTGCCGGTCCTCAAGAATTCGTTTTCCAGTATAAGAATACGGGGGAGTCGCCTCTGATCGTTTCCAAGCTCAGTCCTGGATGCCCCTGTGTGGTTCCGGAGTATTCTACGGATCCTGTGGCTCCCGGTGATTCTGCGACATTCAAGGTTGTATATCATCCTCCTCATACCGGTCCTTTCAACCAGATGATCACTGTTTTCTCCAATGGCGTGAAACCGGTTCTCCGTATTTATATCAAGGGAAATGTCACGGAGGCGGAAGAAAAGAAATCAGATAACAAATAATTTTGCTATTTTTGTATCCTGTTTAAATATACCGATTCATGAAACGTTTTTTTTCTATTCTTTTTGCGGCTGCCCTTCTTCTGGGTTGTTCTTCTGGTTCTGAGCAAGTGAATCCCCTGGTTGAAGGTTATCTGAAAGAGCATATGCCCAATCCGGACACCTATAAGCCCGGAAAGACGGAGATCGTACAGCAGGGAACGATCGATGTCGCGAATACGGTCAATTGGCATAACGTTCCCGATGAAGGGGATATCGATGTGACCGTCCTCCGGCACGAGTTCTCGATTGTGGATAATACGGGCGCCCCTGCGGACAATGCTTTCATCTTCTATATGAGCCCCGAGCAGGATGTGATCTATTATGTCCATAAGGACAAGGGCATGCTTCTGTTCCCGCTCGATTAATTCTCAATCAGAAAATACGTTAGCAAAAGATTGGCCGGGTCTCCTCCCCAAGAGACCCGGCCGGTATATAAAACGAACTTAACAAATAGACATGAACTTGAATTCAATGTCCATGGCAAAGGTATGACCTTTTACCCAAATAAGCAAATTATTTACGGATTAAAAGTTAAATAAATATTTTTACTTATAAATTAAAAGATTTAAGATTTCTCGTCTGATGAAGAAACTGTTCCCCATCGCCATCCTCAGCCTGCTCGCTCTGTGCTCCTGTTCCTGTGGTGGAAAGGATCCTGAGCCGGAGCCGGTTCCGACGCCTGAGCCCTCCATGGTTTATGACGCTACGTTGTGGACGACCACGTTTGACAAGACGCGCGATTTCCAGAAATCCGGCGTTGCGTTCAGCAAGCCGTCTGCGACGGCGCAGAATGTCATCCGCTTCACGGACGAGACTTTCCAGACGGTGGACGGTTTCGGCCTTGCCATCACTCAGGCATCTTGCTACAACCTGCTCAGAATGAGCCAGGAGGACCGTACGAAGTTCTTGAAGGAGCTGTTCAGTCCTTCGGAGGGCGCCGGCTCTTCGCTGATTCGCGTGTGTATCGGCGGCTCGGACTTCTCCATGGATGAATACACCTGGTGTGACAAGGAGGGGATGCAGAATTTCGCGGTCCATGAGAGCGAGAAACAGTTCCTCTTCCCGATCCTGGACGAGATCTACCGGATCAATCCGAACGTCCAGATCATTGGCTCCCCGTGGAGCTGCCCCCGTTGGATGAAGATGAAGGTCGATGGCTCCGGCGCCGCCTTCAACAGCTGGACCTCCGGCCGCCTGAATCCGAAATATTACGCTGATTACTCCGGTTATTTCGTGAAGTGGGTGCAGGAGATGCAGAAGCGGGGCTATCAGGTCAAGTACGTCACCCTCCAGAACGAGCCTCTGAATAAAGGGAACTCCATGTCCCTGTACATGCCCTGGCAGGACCAGCGCGATTTCCTGAAGGTCGTGGGCCCGGCCTTTGAAAAGGCCGGGTTGAAGACGGAAATCCTTCTTTTCGACCACAACTACAACTACGATGACATGGCCGACCAGAAGAGCTATCCGCTGAAGATTTATGCGGATGCGGAAGCCGCCAAGTATGCGGCGGGCTCCGCCTGGCACAACTATGGGGGCAACGTCACTGAATTGGACAAGATCCACCAGTCGGCCCCTGATAAGGGAATCTGGTTCACGGAAGCGTCCATCGGAACCTGGAATTACGGAAAGGGCTTCGGTGCCCAGTTCCAGGAGGATTTCCGCAATATTGTCCTGGGCACGCTGAAGCGCTGGGGCAGGGGCGTGACCCTGTGGAACCTGATGCTGGACAACGAAGGAAAGCCTTATCGGCCGGGCGGCTGCAGTACCTGCTATGGCGCCGTCTCCATCGACCCGGCCACCCACAGCCTGGCTTCCGTGGACAGAAAATCCCACTGGTACGATATCGTCCATCCTTCCGTGGTCATCAAGCCCGGCGCGGTTCGGATCGGCACCACGGGGAATACCTTCACGGATGTGACGTACCTGGCCTTCCGCAATCCGGACAAGTCCTACGGCGTCCTGATCCTGAATGAGGGCGCTGCTGACCGACAGTTTACCTTCGAGAGCGGAGGCCATGCGGTCGCTGTCAAGGTGCCGGCGAAAGCCGTAGTCTCCGCTACTTGGAAAGATTAAGAAAAAACCCGGTCCATCTTGATGTGACCCCCAAAAGTTGGACGGTTTAACATTAATTACGAGGCCTTAGATTGGAACAGAGCTCGGTATTGCACCGGGCTCTTTCCTTTTAGCCTCAGTTTGATTCTATCGTTGTTGTAGTACCG
>Ga0247611_10003331_pt1 | contig 23969 bp, 19 predicted proteins | sample 177DNAGHGhighgp2_FD_192422 | JGI IMG/M metagenome (GOLD analysis project Ga0247611, IMG submission 192422) | Sheep rumen microbial communities from Palmerston North, Manawatu-Wanganui, New Zealand - 1770 DNA GHGhigh gp2 | ecosystem: Host-associated > Mammals > Digestive system > Stomach > Rumen... | reverse complement strand
AAAGCAGATGCTGAGATTCAATTCTCGACTTATGTTCATCTTTTGCTAATTCCCAAGCTTTTTCCAATACTCTTTTAGCACGTTCCGTAAACACGACTTCTCTGTCATAATACTCATTACCAAAGCCTATTATTTCTTCAACGACTTTTCGAGCATCTCTGATTGTTATACCAAGTTGTGCAAGCACCCTGCCGCCAATACCTGTACCCTCTGCAATAATTCCAAGCAAAAACATTTCCGTACCAACAACATTTCTTCCGATTCTGCGTGATTCTTCTTTTGCAAATCGCAGAATAGTTAAAGTCTCAGGCATCTGTTTTTCGATAGGCTTTATAATACTATGAGCCAAATCATCGTAATTTATGTTTAATTCTTTCAATATATCATATGCAATACCACGTTTTGATTTTATTATACCCAATATGATATGCTCAGGTAAAACAACGGATGAACCGAGTTCTTTTGCAGTCTGGAAAGCAATATTCATCATTCTAAAAGCATTTGGAGTAAATATAATCTGTCTGCCTTCATATTCTGACGTTCTTGATTGAATATTCCTTAATTTATCACTAAAAGATTCCGAGTTAATACCGAATTTGGCCAAAGTTTTGTTCAATTCCGAATCCGAATCTTCCAAAATAGATGACATTATTTGTTCTGTACCTAAGATCTCATAACCTGAAGCCGATAATTTTGCTACCGCACGTTCAAAAACCTGTTTAGCAGCATCATTATCAAATATAAGAGAATCGGTCTCTTTACTCTTGTTAACAGATTTATCCGAAGAATTGACTGCCTCAGGATGCATAAATCGCTTAATTTTCTTTTGCACAAGTTTTTTCAATAAAGTTTGTGCAGTCGGAACATCAAACCCAAGTTTTTCAAGAACTTTAACATTATTTGAATTTTTATCACTGATAACGGTATAGAATAAATGTTCATACAAAATTGTCTGATTACCGGATTGTGTAGCTAAATCAAGAGTATCCTTTAGTAAAATTTTTACATGATGTGAAAACCCTGAAATAGTATTCGGATTTTGAGATTTTTTATACTCAAGAACAGACATGATTTCATCATACAGTTTTTCGTAGGTAATATTATACATACGAAAAATTTTAAGAGAAACACCTCTTGCTTCGGCAGCGAGTGCAAGCAGTAAATGTTCCGAAAGTATATTTTCAGAATTCATCCCGCAAGCTATTTCCTGAGCTCTTGAAACTACATTTAATGCTTTTTCGGTAAATCGTTCAAACAATTTTATTCTTCCTCATCTTCGTCTTCAAGACTTTCAACATAAGCAGCGACTTTATTAAATTCATCATCACTTTCGATAGTTTCAAAGATGTAATCTTCGCCATCTTTTGTTAATCTCATAATAACGATTTCAGCTTCATCACTTTCTTCGTTATCTTCTGCCGGAAGTAATAAAGCATACTCCTTACCGTCTACTTCAACGATATCATACAATTCAAAATTGATAACATTACCATCTTCATCAATAGTCTCAATTAACTGATTTTCTTCGTTTTCCATTTCTAACCTCTTTCTTTTATTTCCTCGATAAATATTGTTCTAAAATAAGTCTTGCACTTTCTATATCAACAAGCCCTTTGTCATTTCTGAAATCAATTTTGCGTTCCCTGAGATTTTCTTCAGCAGTATCGGAGGTAAGTCTTTCATCCTCATATAACACTTCATAACCGGTTATTTTTTTTGAAAAATTGATACAATCATCTGCTTGAGAACCTCTTGTACCATCCATATTAATCGGAACCCCGACAACAATTTTTTCTACCTTATTTTCCTTTGCAATCTGTAAAATTTGGTTAATTGCACTATCCTCAGGGAGTCTTGATATATAAGAATGACCTGATGCCAGCATAAGAAGGAAATCACTCAAGGCAATTCCTATTCTCTTCGTACCGACATCTAAAGCCATTACTTTATACATAGTTTACCCACTTATCTTCTATGAGTTTTATAATATCATCAAGTTGATTTAATGTAAATTTATTTTGGTTTTCTTCCGTATTAAATTTTAAAGAAAAATAATACTCATACAAACTTTTCTTCAATATAACACTCAAAAATTTATTATACCCGTCATTATCACAATAAAGTCTATATATAATATCTGACAACGATTTATTACCCGTATTTAATTCCAAATAAGAAGATATTAAAAGTCTTTTTCTCCACACATCAGCTTCTTCTTTATAAAATACTTTATTAACATAATCACTTATAAGTATATCAATATTAGGATTTTCGAGTTGAACCTCAGTATTAAAAATTTCTATAAAAGCTTCAAATTCACTACTGTAATGAGCATCCAAGAACCAATGTTTCATAAATTCACTATTTATAAGCTGTTTAAACTCATCATCGGAAATCTTTTTACTTTTTACAGATGTACTTAATGTTGACAAGATATCAGAAGAATCAGAATCAATATCTACCATTATGTTCTTCCAGCATACATATTCATACGGTAATAACCAGCCTGATGAGTTTTGCTTTGAGATATTTTCACCATAATTAATTAACGTCTTTAACACTTGCGGAGATATAGGCAGATTTTTTTCATCCTTATAAAATCTCTCAATAATTTTGTCACATTCAAACTCCGAAATTTCATTAAAGCCGAAACAATCTCTAATACCGGTATAGTCATTTATAACAATAGCAACAAACTGAACTTTGTTCGTTTTAATATTTTTTCTTGAAAAAATCAAAGCCTGATTACCATGACCATCGGGATATGTTGCACAACAACGATAAGGAACTGACTCGGAAAGTAATTTTTTGTAAAACTCTTTTGAATTATCCTCTCGTACCCCTGCAAGTTTTAATATATTGATATTCTTTTTGACCTGAGGCTTCAAAGACTCACTAACAGACTCATATGCAGTATTTAAAGCATGATACGCCAACTGAGAACGAGTAGTTCCTAATAAATCCAAAGCAGTTTTACCCAACTCAGTTTCGGGAGCTGAAAAGAATATCGGAATAAGAATATTTGCCAAAGCATCGTTTGAATAATCCTCACCTAAAGACTTTACCAACAATACTTTATCTTTGTCATTAACAGATGCGAGGAAATCAAGAAAATCAATCTGCACCTCCGGATTTACAATAGCATTTTCCAATAGTTTTTTTGTATCATTATCCACAATATCAATGTCACCCAAGCTGCTGTCAAAATCTTCATATCTCCAATCAGTTTCAAGCTCTCTGAGATAACTGAGAACTATTATCTTAACCTCACTTGAAGTCATATTATTTTTCAAAACAGACCATAACTGAGTTATTAATCTGTCTTTTTGAACATATCGCTGGAGTAAAAATCTGATAATCTTTTCCTTTGAAGTATCAGCATGCAAAAGTTCCTTAAAAAGTACCTTTTCAATAGACTGAAGATCTGTTTGTTTATCCAGAACTGCTACACGCTGATTTAAAACGATAGGATTGGTTTCATCCTTACAATCTTCAATAATACTTAAAACTTCCGCTTTAATCTCAAATGGATTAAGAATCATAAATTATTTTCTAGCCTTTCCCCAGAATGCATCCAGAATTTGTTGAGCTTCTGCAGACGGCATTCTGTCATTAAGTATCAAATACTGAACTGCAATCATTGCACACTCGGAACATATATTCACACCCGGACCTTTTACCATCTTTAAAACCTGAGTATTTGGACGTTTACAGAAACTGCAATAAACGACATCCTCATTAACAGAGTCCGATGAGGTATGTTCATGCTGCAATTTATCTCTCTTTTCACCCAATTTAACCACTTTATCCTCGGACATACTATACTCCTTCAAAAAATTATAATCGTTAAACTAATTATAACACAAATATAATAAGACGTAAATCAGATATATGAAATAAACTGTTAAGCAGTTGACTTATATTTTTAAATATAGTATTATGCCGATAATTGAGAGAACTATAGAGGATAATTTTTATTATGAAAAAAGCATTTTTACTACTTTGTATATTATCAATTTCCGTTATTACAACTGCTTGTATAAATAATTTTGCGGTTCAGGAATTGAACAATAAAGCTATGACAATGCTTGATGAAGGCAATTATGATGAAGCAATAGCAAGACTAAAATCGAGTATAGAATTGGATGATTCCGTTTTTGAATCGCATTATAATTTAGCAGTAGCATATACTAAAGCAGAAAACTATGCAGAAGCTATGAAATGCTATCAAAAGGCAATCAACTTAAAGCCTAATTTCGCAGACTCCTATTATTCACTTGCAGTAACAGAGGAAAATCTTGCAATAGACCTTAATGCAGGACTTTTAGTAATAGATGAAAACGGGGAATTACAAAAAGCTGTCCAAAGTAAAGATGAAGAAGATGAAAAAGATGACGTTATCTTGACAGAAGCAGAAAAAAATTATATAAAGACTCTACAGCAGGATGCAATTAAAAACTATAATTTATATCTTTCAAAAGCCGGAAAAGTTGACAATACCGATGAAATTCAAAAACGTATCTCAGATTTGGAAGCAAAAATTGATCCGGTAAATTTACCTGAGGTAAATAAAGAGGATAAGAAAGAAACAAAAACCGACGAAGTTGATGTTCAGGCACCTTCAGAGAACGAATAGTCATGGTTTTTCAATCCCCGTCAGAAATTTGTTTTAATATTACCGAAAACTTTCCGGTATATTGGTATGGTATAATTGTAGCCTTCGCCTGTTTTATGGGAGTTTTTGTTTCTTACAAAGTATATAAAAAATTTTATCCATATAGCGACTATAACAAAATTTGGGACATATCAGCATGGTTTTTGTTATTTGGAATAATAGGGGCGAGATTATACTTTTGTATGCTTAACCCGAGTTACTACTTTCACCATCCGATTGAATTTTTAAATTTCAGAGGCGGCGGGCTCTCAATACATGGAGGATTGGCTGCCGGAATAATTGTTCTGATATATTTTGCACGCAAATATCGACTTGGAATACTTAAGCTTTTAGATGCCTTTGCCTGCGGTACAGCTTTTGCACAAAGTATCGGCAGATGGGGAAATTTTTTCAATTCCGAAGCCTTCGGATATCCTACGAATTTACCGTGGAAACTTTTTATTCCGGAAAATCACAGACCTGATTTGTATTCAAACTATGAATATTTTCATCCGACATTTTTATATGAAAGTATTCTTGATTTCTGCTCATTTTTTATACTCTGCACTATTATCAAAAAAACTTCAAAAAAATATCAAGGAGTGACCTTTTGCACATACCTGATTTTTTACGCATTAATAAGAATATTTGTTGAGAGTTTCAGAATAGATAGTGCATTAAATGTCGGCAGTATACCAATAGCACAAATTGTTTCTCTTATTATGCTAATTACAGGAGTTACAGGGATTATTCTAATAACAAAAAAGAATAACGCTACATCCCAAACCTTGCACTAAATGATATATTTTGAGGAGGAAAATCCTCACCAACCGGAGCTTTATTTTCAGCTTTTGTTTTATTTTCAAATTTGTATGTTACATTTCCGGCTTTATTATTCAGAACCTCATTCAACACAGCCGTACCATTTTTGTTTATACCAACCTCATAAATGGATTTTAAAACAAATAAATCATCGTTTTTGCCCAACTGAATAATATAGTCAAAATCCTTAACAAACTGAGTCTTTGCTAACTTTTCAGTACATTTCAATCTCGAAACCAATACTGAAGTGTAGAAACTCAAGGCTTCAACAGGTGAATTTGCTCTGACCGTAGAAACAAAACCTACATCTTTATTTAATATATCAGATATTTCAATATTAAAACCGATATTATTTATGTCCGAGAAAACATATTGAGGCTTATAATAAAGTGCCGCAGTTATAAGATGATTCTGCTCCCTGTCAGATAAAGAACCCGCATCATATCTGTTAAGATGAAGCTTATTTGTATTTATAAGTCCGCCTTCTTCAAACAACGTAATCCTTATATCATTTTCCAATTCATTTATCAATGCATTAATAAACGAAGTTTTCCCGCATTGTGCAGGTGCAGATACAAGAATCCTTTTTTGATTATCAAGTAAATACCTCAAAAAATCTGATATATCCTGATTAAAAATATTTTTATACTCAAAAAACTCAAAATTAAACAAGGTATCACAAATCTTTTTTAAAATAATTTTTGTTTTACATACAGGTTCGCGAATAACCGTGATCAAAAGATTTCTGAACCTGAAAGTTACGATTGAAGAATCTTTTTTGGACAAACTCAAAAGCCAATTTATCAATGATGAGAACTGCTTTCCATCAATCATTACATTAGTTTTTTCAATTTCACCCTTTCTCTCTACATAAATATCAAGAGGAGAATTAACAAAAATTTTCGTAATATCTTTTTGTGCAATTAAAAAATCTAACGAACCAAAGCCATATATAGATTCATAAAATCTGTTACTTATACGTTCTTTTTCCTTTGTCGTTAATTTTATTTCATTAAACTGCTCACTTAACTGTGTATTTAAAAAAGCAGCAATCAAATCCTGCTGTTCTTGTTTTGAGTAGTCGAACCATATCGGAATTGATGCAATTTTTTTTGATAATTCTTTTGTCAACTCCTCACATAACCCAAACAACTCAGGAGAAATATCTTCTTCCTCGGTTATCTCTATATCATCAATATTAAACTTTTTCAATCTGTCACTTATTGCCAAAAATTACATCTCCAAAATATTTTCAAGTCTTCTGTTCTCTTTATAATTAAATTTCTTTACCATTTCGTTTCTAAATACGGTATCTGCCACATTAAAAGATAATTCTTTATAACTCTGAGCCACATTTGACGAAGAATTTAACTCAGACAAAAGTACACCTTTATTAATAGATGCCATAAGTGCAAAATAATTATTCGGGATTTTGAAATAAACGGATTTATTCAGCAATTTTTCAACATCCTCAAGAGAAATCTCATCATTTTCCATATATCTGTTGATAATTATCTGGACTTTATTATCGTCGTACCCCATTTTTTCAAACAAATTCAAACATCTTTGACAATTTCTGAGTGCCGGAAGATTTACAATAGTTACAAGGAATATCATATCAGATTGGTCAAGAGTAGTTATTGTCTTTGCATCAAAAGCAGAATCCGTATCAACAATAACATAGGCAAAATTTTCCTTCAAAATCTCAAAAAACTTTGCAACCTGTTTTGACGTAATTTGCTTCGAAGGTCTAAAATACGGCGAATCAGCTAAAACATACAAACTTGTGTTCTTATACTGTTCCATAGTACTGTATAAGAATTCTCTGTTAAGCGAATTCAGATTATCAAACATATATGAAATATCGAAAGAAGGTTGTAAATCCATAAATGTTGTAATATCCCCAAATTGGAAATTCAAATCAATCAGAGCGACATTCTCCTTTGTAACTTTTGCAAGTTCAAGTGCAAGATTAGCTGCAATAGACGTCTTGCCTATACCGCCTTTATTAGAAAAAACCGTAATCATCTTGCATCTTTCCTGCTTTGTATAATCCGCAGAATACTGAAACTTTATCTTATCCATACTGTTTTTAAACTCTGATTTAATAACAGGATATGCAAGAATTTCCTTTGCACCCTGTCTTATAACCGAAACAATAAAGTTTACATCAGGATTTTCTTTTATAATAACAATCTTACAATTAGGGCAGCTTAAGGATAATTTAGTCAGAATTTCTGAGTTATCGCTATCCATATCAATAATTGCAACAAGCTCGGATAATTCTGACAAATTAGAATAATCTTCATCAAACTCTATAATTTGAAAAGACTCATATTCCTTCATATAAAGAGTAATCAACTCTTTTAATCTTTCATTTTTAGTAATAACTACAGTAGAAATCTGACCGCTCATAATACCCTCTAATATAAAAGCTCCAGAGGTGTGATTTTGTTACCTGCTAGGCTCGCAGGTGGGTGAGTGCCTTGATTTATCCGTTTCCCGCTGGCAAAATTTCTTTTGGCGGGTATACTTCACAATCATTGAGAGTCAACTCTCCCTATTTAATTAAATGTAGGAACAAAATTGAACACCCCATAGAGCAATTATAGTATAGCAGTTTTTTAGTTAAAATACAAGTATTAGATATTACTTAAAATAGAAAGACCGGAAGTGTGAAATTCCGGTCTTTAAATTGTTATAGGTGTTGATTATAACAATTAATGTGTTAAGTCTTCCTTAATTCTGTTTTTAACTTCTTCGACAACACTTGTAAAACTACCTGCCGGTGCAACTTCTTTATTATGCCAACTGCCAACATGTCTTACACTGCCGTCTTTTAAAATTTCAGTTGTATCATTTGTACAAGATTTATTATCTATTACAACAGTCCCTGAGGTTTTGTAAAACTCTATCGTATAACGAGGAACATACAAAGGCATATTAGGAAGTTTATCCTGTAAGGTACCAATTTCTTTTAAAATATTTTTAATTTCTCTTTGTGAATACAAATCATTACAATTAATAACATCCGGATTTGACATTACATAAGGCTGTCTGTTTGTGGCAGGAACAGATAAAGGAGCCTTATTGTATCCATTTTGCACACAACCATAATTAACGGGTTGAACACTACTCATAAATTTCTCCTTTTAACATTCATTCTAAAACAATTTTTTTAAGTTTTTTGCTAGTTTGTAAAAAAAGTGTTACAAAGATAAAAAAATAAGGTGCGTCATATGATGCACCTTATATCTTCTTTATAAATTACATATTATTCCATAAATGACTGTATTTTGCCAAATTAAAATCTTTACCTATTCTTGCGTCCTCTAAGGCTCTATTAAATAACAGTTCAAATCCGTATTCTTCTGAAGTTGTACCGTTAGGTCTGTAACCAAGTTCACGTAAATTTTCACCGGTTAATTCTTTACCATTTACAATTAATTTGCCATTCTTATATACAACAGTCTTAGTTTCATTACCTGCGGATACTTCGAAAGAACCTGAAATCAATTTACCTTTGACTCTGTTAGCATAAGGACCGCCGTCACTTTCAAGAGTATAAACAAATTTTCCTGCTTTAATTTCGGTATATGGAGCAAAGTTCATCTCAATTTCTCTTACATCACGACCTAATTCATCCATTGTCTTGGTAACAATCGCAGTAGAAGTTTGACCTGTGGTTTTATCAGTGTGATATGCAACAGGTATAACTGCATCATTGATATATTTACCCGGTTTTGGTTTTACAACTTTTCTAAAAGTAGTTACACCGCTTTGCAAATTTTTATGTATTGAGTCACCATTTGATAAAGCAATTGATTTTTCTAATCCTTCGCCACTAGACGAAGTTACTACCAATTCAGAACTACCGTCTGCAAAATGATTATTAATATAATTAACTTCTCCGGTTACATCACCAAATGTTCTGGTACTTTTTTCTTCACTATGACTAATAATTCTGCCTTTATTAGCCTCATGAGCTTTTTCTAAATTCATCCAATCTTCGACAAATTGCGGTTTTTGGAATTTCCCGTTTGTATAAACTCTTGTTCTTGTGCCATTAGGAGATTTAATTGTAGAACTTTTATAAGTGCCATCAGGATTTAAGTCTATTTCATAAGTACCTTTTGTTGTCGTTCTTTCATAATGCGACATGTATCGTTTACCTGTTGCACTATCGGTTGAAAAAGTTTCTCTTAAGATACCATTCAACTCAGGGGTAGTTGTTACAGAATCCCCATTAGGTAATCTTGTAACAAATGCTTTTGTATAATTTGCCTGAATTTCAGCTCCGACACGTTCTGCCGTTTCATTCACCGCTTCTTTGATTGCCGTATTTGCATCAGCCGCCTTAACTTGACCTAAAAAATTTCCTTTTAATTCTTTTACCGGTACTGATTCAACAGCACGGTTAACCACCTCTTGAAACACACGATCAATTTTTGCCATTTTTTCTACCTTTCACTTTTAAAATAAATAATAACAATTTCCATTGTTTATATAAAGAATTTACATTTTAAAAAGTTGCTTATAGCTTTAGATTTTTGTAAAGTTATGTAACGATATAAAAAAAATAAAGATAAAATATAGCAATTTTATATACAAAAAATTTTTTATATATATGAACACGAGGAAAGCTTAAATTTGAGGAATCAACAAGAATTTAAGCACACACACTACACTTCACACTATTTGAGGAATGAATGAAAGTTTATTCCAAAGTCTCCCGAAAAGGAGGCTTTTTTTTGACCTTTTAAAACAAATTTTGCTGAAAAGAAATATTTTTGTTTTTTATCCCCAAATGTTCAAGAGCATACGCAGTAATCATTCTACCTCTTGGGGTACGCTGCAGAAGCCCTGCCTGCAATAAATATGGTTCACAGATATCTTCTAAAGTTCTGACATCTTCCCCTAAGGCAGCTGCCAGAGTTTCAATCCCGACAGGACCTCCGTTATATTTTTCGATAATAAGCATCAACAGATTTCTATCGGTTGTATCAAGTCCGCAATTATCAATTTTTAGAGTATCCAAAGCCTCATTTGCAATCTTTTTGTTTATTGTTCCGTCAGCTTTCACTATAGCAAAATCCGCAACACGTTTAACAAGTCTGTTTGCAATACGGGGAGTACCCCTCGAACGTTTTGCAATCGCATAAGCACCATCATTATCAATAGCTATATTTAAAATTCCTGCTGTACGGGTAACGACCTTAGCAAGTTCACCTTCCGTATAAAATTCAAGTCTGTGAATTATCCCGAATCTGTCCCTTAACGGCCCTGATAACGCACCTGCTTTAGTCGTTGCACCAATAAGAGTGAATTTTGGGATAGGTAATCTTAGGGTTTTAACGGATTGACCTTTTCCGGTAGTCATATCAAGATAAAAATCTTCCATTGCAGGATACAGAATTTCTTCCGCAATTTTATTTAATCTGTGAATTTCATCAATAAAAAGAATTTCGCCGCCTTTTAAAGACATCAAAATACCAATTATATCACGAGGCCTTTCAAGAGCAGGAGCTGAAGTAATTTTTATATCCACACCCATCTGTGCTGCAATTACACCTGCAATAGTTGTTTTACCAAGTCCAGGCGGGCCGTAGAACAAAAGATGATCTAACGGTTGTTCACGTTTTTTTGCAGCCTCTATTGTTATCTTTAAAGTTTCTTTTAAAGCCGACTGACCGATATATGTATCAAAGCTTTTTGGGCGGATTGAGTTTTCAAAATTTCTGTCTGCCTCAACCGTATCCGGCTTAATTATCGGATTTTTTGAATTAATATCAATTTTTTTATAATTATTTTCTTCATCAGTAATTATACTCATAATTTTATGCTATCATATTGTAGTGAACTTGTAAAATGGTTAAGTTTAAGTTTAGAAAACTCAAAGTAAAAACAGTTTTTTATAAAATATATTACTAACTGTTAAGAAAGTATATAAAACTTATAAATTATGGTATAATCAAATTATGGAATGTCCTAAATGTGGAATGGAATTAGATGACAAAGCAACGGTGTGCCCTAATTGTAAAAAGGTGCTCAAAATTGTTTGTCCTAAATGTAAAACCATTAACAAAACAAATACATGTAAAAGATGCGGTTATGTAATATTGACCAAATGTCATAAATGCGGAAAAATTGGACTAACCGAGCATGGTAAGTGCAAAAAGTGCGGTTATGACCTGGAACAGAGTGTTATTCTAAACGAATCTAACACCGATGAATTTGCATGCTTAATTATTACATTTCCATCAATGGGCGAAGTTAAGCAGCTACTTGGTTCTACAAAAATGTTTAATAAATTCAAAGATAATTTAGACAGAATTATCTTAAAATACGCAGCCGAATATGAAATTCGAAGACAACATATTGATAAAAATATAGTATTAAGATTTAACAGGGACTATTCCTTTAAAACATCTACCCGAAATGCAATGAAAGCTGCTATACAAATTTTGACAGATATAACAAAAATGAACTACAAGCTGACAAATAAGAAAAATACAACCGTCAGATGTAATATGTTCTTGATGCAGCGATCAATCAATGACGATCCTTATAATTTTGACTCAGGTTTCAGTGTCAACATGGTTAACAGCAAAATGGATGCCGATAAACGAGGCCGTTTAATGGGAACCTTCCAAGTTATCGCAGACAATTTCGTTGAAGAAGCTATAGGGAAAGATTATCCGTTTGATCCGTTGAGTTCATTATCCATTAACGGACAAATGAGAACCTTCTATCAAATTGATGTAACAAAAGAAATTGTAATCAATTTTGATGAGCTTGATGAAAGCGACGGACAGTTAGAAATCCCTAATTTTGTACAAAATCTTTTGGTAGAACAGGACAAATTAGACGGAGCCGCACTGAGTAAACTTGAAAAGCCATATGATCCTGACGAAATATATGATGTGGAAACAATTAACTTCAGCGAAATAAAATGTGAATTTATCAGAACCGAAAATATTGATGTATTTTATCATGTAGCAAGCAAGATTCAGGTTACACCGAAAGGAATTATTGCAATACGTACTGATCCGCTTTATGTACCGTATTCTATAAAATTACTTTCATCTATAAATGATTTGGGAATATATTCAAATATTATTACGGTAACCTGTTATGATGAAATGAAATACTCACCGTATTCATTCTTTAGAAATCTTGTTTCAGCAATATTTGAATATACCGTATCGCAAAAACTGTTTAATAATAATGATTTTTCTATGTTTGCATCAATTGACAGAACAGGCATGATTAGAGATTTGATTACGTTTAAGCAGCGTGGAGATAATCCGCAGGATACAAGATATACTTATTTTGACATCTTCCTGACACTCTTACAGGCTATACCAAATACCCTTATATTCATAGAAAACTTTGATAAGATTGATTCAAGTTCATATGATGTTTTACAGTATCTGTTCAAAACTTTTGAAAAACTTGATATCAGTTATCTTGTTCAATACAGTAAAGATTTCAGTTTACACAAAGATATGCACTTCTTACTGTCAAAACCATACTATACTGAAATTACATTAAAACCGACACCATTTGAAAAAATGGTTGAAGAAAATAAAGACTACTACAAAAACATTATGGATAGTTTTTACTTCCAGAGAATTGCAAAATATTCATTCGGAAGTATATTATTCCTTGATATTGCAATACAATATCTTATCGAAAGCGGTGTATTTGAAGCTACCGAAAATGAAATTAAGCTTCTTAATCCTAAAACACTGATTATACCGTCAAGCCTAAATAAACTTATAAAAAGACGTATAGATCTTTTAAAGGATTACCCTGATTGTATTAAATTTTTGGCAACAGTTATACTGCTTGGCACAAGAATTGACGACAGCACAATTAAGAGTTTAGAGTTCCCTAACTTGGGAGATATTCTTGAGAAATTAGCGGAAATGGGATACATATACTACTACAATAATTGTATGTACTTCCCTAACTACAACCTATTGAGAGAGAACATATTAAAAGCACTTGATACAACGGTACTAAAAGAAATCGCTGATTTATTGTTTGAAAAAGTATTCGCAGACAATATGCCTTGTCCTGAAAAAGCTTATTTATACGATTTATTACAAGATTACAAAGCAGAATTTAACGAATGGGAAAAACTCGCAAAAATCAATCTGTCACTAGGTGATTTTAATGCATATCTAAACTGTGCGGACAAAATTCTTGAAATTCTTGAAATGAATAAGGATGAGGAAGCTCAGGAAGATATTGAAAATTATAAATTAGAGTTATATGAAAATATTGCTCAGAATATGTTTGACTTTATACCTGACAAGACCTTTGCAATAGCGGAAAAGACTTTAAAACATCTTGAGAAGACAACTGATGTTGATAAAATTGTAAACCTCTGCAACAAACTTATTCAAAGCTGTATGCAATCGGGACATTATACGCATGCTCTGGAATTAACACATAAAGTTCTTGCTCTGCTGCCGAATTGTTCTATTGACCCTACGGCAACGAATTTTAATAAATATTTCTTCCTGATGACAATCGTTCACGTTGAAATATTGTTCAATATCGGTTCTTGGGAAGACTGTCTTGATTTAGGTTACAGCATTTTGAATGTTGTTAATCAGAGTAATCTTGATATTATGCGTCCTGATTATATGTCTACGGCACAATTTGAAAAAATTATAATTGATACAATAGGCTATATAGCATTAGCAAATATTTTACAGCTAAAGGGTAATGTAAAAGAATTTTTAAATATTGTAAGGTCAGATTTTTCAAATATTCCACATGCATATGATGCTTTCGTTGCATTGGAAGACTTTATTTTTGGACAAACTCCTCAATATGATTCTTCACTGCTTACTGATAACAATAAATTTTCATCTATAATCTATCATATTATAGAAGCATTTACTCGATGCAAGCACGATTACCAAATTTTTGCCGAAGAAATTTACGAAGCAAAAATTTTGGCAAAAAAATATCACCTATCACAAATTGAATTATTTACAGACTTGATGATTGGTTATGCGTATATGAAATTATCATCTTTTAGAAAAGCATCCGTTATTTTATACCAAATTATCAAAACAGCTAATGAAAACGGATTGAGTAATTTATTATATATTGCATGGTATGTTATGAGTGAACTTAATATGGCAGAGGGTAAATATATAGTAACCAAAGGTATATTAAACAACTCGCTTATTCAGCTCGAAAAAATGGATAATTCAAATGAATATATATTAATGCTATTCAAGTATAATATGTATAAAGTTCTCACATACAGACGAGAACTTGAAACTGCAGAAATTTGCATTGCACAGGCAAAATATCTCGCAAACAAACACGGTATCAATTTTGAATTTGATACAAACCCTGATCACTACGTTCCTCTTGTTGATCCGGACGAGGAATTAGTTGTAAATAACCAGAATAATTCAGAAGAAGAAAATAAAGGAGAATAATTATGAAAGTTCTTTTTGCTTCGGCAGAAGTTGCACCGTTTTCAAAAGCGGGCGGATTGGCTGATGTTGTCGGCAGTTTACCGAAATACTTAGAGAAGAAAGCTCAAATTGCAATCTTTACACCTTTACACGGATTAATAGATGTTGACAAATGGGGCATAAAAGAACTCGAAAATTCTGAAATGTGGTTAACTTTTGGAAATCAGGGCCATAAATTTCGTTTGTTTATGTGCAAATTACCGGGAACTGATATAAATGTATTCTTTGTACACAATGATTGGTACTTTACTTGCTTCAAAGAAGTTTATCCAAAATGGTTAGACCCGAGATATGAACACGAAAGATATATTGCTTTTTCGCTTGCTGTAATGGAATATGCAAAATTGCTCAATTTCAAAGCCGATATCATTCATGCAAACGATTGGCATACGGCAATGATTCCTATATATCTGCACAGTAATTACAGATACGATGAATATTGGAAAAATACAAAAACTGTTTTTGAAATACATAATCTTGCATATCAGGGGGTATGGTTTGAAGATGTCCTTGATTTTGCAAATATGAGAAAAGATATTGTTTACAACGAATGGTGTGTTGAGCATTACGGTAAAGTAAACTGGATGAAGGGTGCAATTAACTATTCTGACAGAGTAGTTGCCGTTTCGCCTACTTATGCAAGAGAAATTCTGACAGGCGAATACGGAGAAGGTATGGATTACACTTTAAGAGGTGCTCAGTACAAATTAAGAGGTATTGTAAACGGCATAGACTATGATGTATTTAACCCTAAAAAAGATAAGGCTATCGTGAAAAATTACGATGCAAACACTCTTAAAAACAAAGAAGAAAATAAAAAAGCCTTATGTGAAAAATTCGGACTTAAATACAACCCAGACAGACCACTGATTGCATGCGTATCAAGACTTGTTCCGCAAAAAGGTATAGATTTAATTAGAGATTCCGAAAACGCAATGAAGGAAACTGAAGCTGATTATATCTTCTTAGGAAGCGGGAATAAAGCATACGAAGATTTATTGATATGGTTATCTAACAACTCCAATAATATAAGAGCTTACATAGGGTATAATGCGGATTTAGCAAATTTAATATATGCCGGAAGTGATTTCTTCCTGATGCCGTCAAAATTTGAGCCATGCGGATTAAGTCAGCTTATAGCTATGAGATACGGTTCTCTGCCAATAGTTAGAGCAACCGGTGGTTTAGAAGATACAGTTACGGGTTATCCGCTAAATGACAGTACCGGATTTAAGTTCTGGACATACAACGGATTTGATATGATGCAGGCGGTAAATTGTGCAATAGAAGTGTATAAAGACAAATACACCTTTAATGCAATGCAAAAAACTGCAATGAAAAAAGATTTTTCATGGAAAAAGAGTAGTGAAGAATATTTGAAACTATACAAAGAAATAGTTAACTTATAGGATTAATATGAAAAAATTTATTATATTTTTAATATTGGCAATAATAGGTAGTGCTTTATTTACTTTAGCAGCAATAAATGACAATTTGTATTGTTCGCATGAGGATAACATATGCACTCTGAAATCAAAAATAGCTTTGATTAATTATACGACTTCAGAAACACAATTTAAGCCCGTAGAAATAAAAAAAGCTTATTGTGATACAGCATATCAGCCTAATGCCGGAGGTAAAAAACCATACTATCTGTTAAAAATAGAATTGAAGGGAAATACCGAATACACTTTAGGCAGTTATCAAAAATATGGTCTATGTAAAGTATACGCAGATAAAGCATCAGATTTTATTAAGAGAAAAACACCGACTTTAGAATACAGTCCGACTTTTGGTTTCTTAAATTTAATGGGAGCTATCTTTGGATTTCTGATGTTTGTAATCGGTATTGTGGTTTTGAAAGCTAAACCGGAAGAAGATTATTATGATTTTGATGACGACGACGATAACGACGAAGATGACGACAATACCTCAAACGAAACCGAAAACGAAACTCCTCAGGAAACAAAATCTGATAATATGTAAGTTTTTGTAACAGATTTTTCATTTTTGTTTAAATATCTAGCAAAAAAAATATTTTTTAATTTTCATGTTAAGATTAAGCTATAAAAAGATTGAGGGATAAGTCATGAAAATATTTTCATTAAGAAACTTTTTAATGGCAACCACTGTTGCCGGTAGTGTAGTAACGGCTTCTGCATATAATCATAAAAAACACACGACAAACTACTCGGAAAACAGAAATTCAACCGAATTGGTAAGCAAAAATTATTTTATCAACAGACCGGATTCAGCTGACGAATATAATAGAGTAGCAGGAACGTTGAATTTTAAGCCATTATCTAATAATCGTGATACTGTTATTTCCTCTGTTTCTAAAATACGCAAAGCGCAAGGTAATGTCGCAACTACAAAGTTTGAAAAAGATATAATAACAGATTATTGGTTATCAGACTTATTACCTAAAATAGAACAAACAAATTTTGATTATAGAAACGAACCACTTTTCAAACAAGTTAGAGTTGAATCAAATTTTGAAAATCCTGACCAGAAATATCAAAATCTTTTAGATATACGTGAAACAGACCAAAAATTAATAGCCAAATTAGCAGATATCTGTTTAAATGACCAACTCAAGAAGATAGCAGATTGCGCAGTCTTATACAAAGATGAAGCTCCTGAGTTCAAAGAATTAAGCACTAACATAAATACAATATATCAAGAAACTCAAAATTTATTTCAAAATTTTAATACCAATATATATAAACAACAATCTGATAATATAACTTTAGGAATTAAAAATAATGCTTACGCAAACAGATATAATAATACAGGAATATCTGATGTACTAAGAAATAAAAAAGATGAATTAATAACACTAAGTTTTCAGCAGCCCGAATTAGCAAATGAACTAAATATAGCACTTGAAGATATTGACAATATAGGTATTTTGTCAGATTCAATAGAAAAATATGCTTTAAAAACACCAAATAATGCAGACAGCTACGAACAAACCTATGAAAATGTTATTGAGTTAAATAATCTTATTGAAAGAATCGAACAAAATCCTCTAATAAATACTGATGATAATACAAATAAAACTTTCTCAAAAGCTAGAGAGAATTTGAACGGAATTATAAAAAATCTGGGTTTAATGATAACAAATGTTGAAAATCAAGATAAAATTTCACAAGATTTTATTGACAGTTTAGATATTTATAAAAATGAAATAACAACACTTGCCCAAGCCCTACATAACCAAATTATTGAACATATGAATCCGACGGATGAATTTAAAAATGCACAAAATGCAGTTTTTAAAGCACTATATGATGCTCAAAATACTGATTATGATTACAGATCAGATGAACAATATCAAGAATTGATATCAGCTTCAGATTTTAGCGATACAAATCAGAAAAGTCAAAATTTAAAAAATACAAGACAAACTACTACACTTGCATTAACCTACCTTGCAGAAATTACTGATGATAATATTAATCAGCTTCTGACAAGTCTTGGGCTATGCAACAATGGAAGTTCAACATATCTAAATTATATAAACAAATTAAGAGGGGTATCAGCTAACAACCAAAATTTACTAGATAAATTCATTCAAAATATTGATAACGAGCAAATCAGAAATATTAATTTGGCTAACGGGAATGCAACTTTGGAAAATGCATATAACAATACAGGGATATATGACTTATTAAATAACAGGAAAAATGAGCTGATTATACAAAGTCAAGAATCACCTGAATTAGCATATGAACTAAATCTGGCTATAGAAGATATTAATAATGTAAGCACCTTATCGGAAGCTATTAAAAACTATGCATTATCAACACCAAACAATGCCTATAGTTACGGTAAAATTCAACAAAAAGTTGATATTCTAAACAGTCTGCTTGAAAAAATACAGAAAAATCAGCAAATAAATAATACTAACGCAACAAATACAACCTTAACAAATGCTCGAAAGAACTTGAATAAAATATCAACAAATTTAGGCGATATGGTTACTTGTTTTGAAACTCAGGAAGAAATTTCACAAGAGTTTGCTGATAAATTAAATAAGAATAAATTAACAGCTACAGATTATGCCATAAAAATATTAGCAAATTGGGGTGAAGAGGAAGGATACACAAACGGAATAAAAGACATAAATTATTCAGAAGATAATACCCAATACACACCTTACTACAATATAAACGGACAAATCACATATCCTAACAGATCCGGACTTTATATCAAGAATGGTAAAAAAATAATCATAAAATAATAATTATTTTAACTGCAATTCCTGACACTTTTGCATTTCAAAGAACTTTCTGTAACATAAATTTGTTACATGACAATCTTTTAAAGCTCTGTGCATCCCATCGTTATTAAACTCAAAGTATTCGGCTAATAATCCCAATTTATGGGATTTTAATTCATTCAAAAAGCATCTTGCAATACGTAAGGTATCAATATAATCGTTACTGAAAGGTAAGTTCAAATATTTTCTAAAATTATAATCCAAAAATCTAATATCAAATTTAACATTATGTCCCATTATAATTGATGAGCTTACAAACTCTTTAAAATCCGATAAAACACTTTCAATATTATCGGCATTTTTGAGCATTTCATTTGTAATACCCGTTAAATTGGATATAAAATAGCTGACTCTACCTTCAGGCTTTACCAACCTTGAAAAAGTTTCAAAAACTTCACCATCAACAATTTTTATAGCCGAAAGTTCAATAATTTCATTTTTCAGAGGTGATAGCCCCGTAGTTTCTATATCTAATACAATGTAAGTATCAGGATAAAATTTTAAACTTATATCTTTTCCCATACAAAAAGGTTAATACAAAAGATTAAATAATTCTACTATCGTATTAGGAAACTTTTACTAGTACATTACGTCGATAAAAATAAAGAAAAAAATAAGGGAGAAAAGAATGAGCTTTGATACAGAAGATTTTATCGAGGGAAATCAATCAGTAGAGTTTAAAAATACGGCAACAGTAGATGAGGAAATAAAAATTTTTAATACGATAGTAAAAGATGATGATATCTTACAAATGTATCTGAAAGAAATAGGAAAAATAAAACTGCTGAAATCAACAGAAGAAAGAAATCTCGGAATTGAAATAAAATCGGGCGAAAAAGCTAAAATGGAAATGGCGAAAAGAAAACTTATCCAGGCAAATCTGCGGCTCGTCGTCAGTATCGCAAAAAAATTCACCGGACAAGGCGTTTTGTTTATGGATTTAGTACAAGAAGGTTCACTTGGTTTAATAAAAGCCGCTGAGAAATATGATTATTCTAAAAATTGCAAATTTTCGACTTATGCAACCTGGTGGATAAAGCAAACTATAATGAGGGCAATAAGCAATAATGCTAAGATTATAAGAATACCTATCCATATGGCAGACAAAATAAGAAAATTCAACAAAGCATATAATCAATTATACATTGAACTCGACAGGGAACCTAAACTTGAAGAAATTGCGGAAAAATTAAATATTTCAGTAAAAAGTGCAAAAGCAATACGGGCTTCAATACACAAAGATCCGATAAGTCTTGAAACACCTGTAACAGACGATTTATGTGTAGGAGATTATATAGAAGATAAAAGCCGTAAATCGCCTGAAGATGCAACAAATCAGAAGGATATGGAAAATAAAATAGCAGAACTGATAAAAACTCTGCCTGCAAGAGAACAGAAAATTATAAATTGCAGATTTGGTATAAACGGAGAAAGAATACTTACTTTAGAAGAATTGGGGAAAAAGTTAGGGTATTCAAAAGAGAGAATACGACAACTTGAAAATGTTGCAATTAAAAGAATGAGAGAAGATAATATTGCATCATATAAAAGTTATATTGAGGAATAAATAATAAAAACCAACCGACTCACATTACACTTACTAACGAAAAAGCCTTCAAATAATTGAAGGCTTTTCTTTTTATAATATTGCACCTTTTGGAACAACCGTAACACCGCCGGATGAAACATGAAACCCACGAGCTACATCTTCCTCTTTACTAAATCCTATTCTTGTATTAGGCGGAATTATGACATTTTTATCAATAATAGCCCTGCGGATTTTTGAATATCTTCCGACCTCAACATTTTCCATCAGTATACTTTCATATACTTGAGAATAACTGTTTATTCTGACTTTTGGCGACAAAATACATCTTGATATACTGCCGCCCGAAACAATACAACCTTCGGAAACCATTGAATTTGTTGCCATACCGACTCTATCACCTTCCTGCCAAATAAATTTTGCAGGCGGGTAATTATAATTAAATGTTCTTAACGGCCAATCTCTTGAATACAAATTTAATTCCGGTGTAGCAGTCAGCAAATCCATATTTGCCTGCCAATAAGCATCAATACTTCCCACATCACGCCAATATCCTCTTTCAGCCTCAGTTATACCGGGGAAAGTATTATCCGCAAAATTATAAATATAAATAGGTTTACCTTCATTCAAAAGCATCGGGATAACATTTTTACCGAAATCGTGGTTAGATTCCTTTATATTGGCATCACGCTCCAAAGCATCAAGCAAAATATCCTTATTAAAAATATAATTTCCCATTGAAGCCAAACACATATCAGGATTACCCGGAATAGACTTCGGTTTATATTGAGGCTTTTCCACAAACTTTGTCAACTTCCAATTATCGTCAACTTCAATAATACCAAATTCTGAAGCTTCCTCAATAGGAATTGGAATAGCAGAAATTGTGAGTGCAGACTCTTTTGCTTTATGAAAATCAAGCATTTGAGAAACATCCATTTTATAAATATGATCACCACCAAATACACATACATAATCAGGATCTTCATCTGTTATTTGAAAAATATTCTGATAAATTGCATCAGCCGTACCTTTGTACCAATCCTGTCCCGTTCTCATCTGAGCAGGAGCCAAATCAACATATTGATTTAAAAACGGAGATAAAGCCCATCCTCTGGTTATATGTTTATTAAGTGAATCTGATTTATACTGAGTTAAAACTTTAATCTTAAAAAATCCTGAATTTATAAAGTTATTCAGAACAAAATCAACAATTCTGTATCTTCCGCCAAAAGGCACTGCAGGCTTTGCTCTATCTTTAGTCAAAGGAAGTAACCTTTTACCTTCACCGCCTGCGAGAATCATTACCAATGCATCATCAATAGACATAACCAAATACCTCAAATACTAATTATGAACAAATTATACACTAAATTAAAACTTGTATCAAGTAGTAATATTAGTAATGAATTTCATTTCTAAAATAATCCGCTAAACCGTCAGCAAGGGTATTAAGGAACTTGGTACGAAAATCTTTATCCAAGATTTTTGCATTATCCTCAGGATTAATTAAATAACCGACCTCAATAAGAATACTCAAAGCCTCAGTATTACGAACAACAGCAAAACTTTGCTGAATAATACCATGATTTTTAAATTCACCTGCACCTTCAAGAGAATCCATTATTGATTTTGCCAGCGGATAAGCCTGCGGATAATAATAATAAATTTCAGTTCCGGAATTTTTGAGAGGATTAAGAGTATCAGGCAAAGCATTTCCATGAATACTTATAAATACAGTGCTGTTATTATCATTTGTTAAATCAACTCTTTCACGCAAACTCAAATATTGGTCGGATTTTCTTGTCATAAAGACATCTGCCCCTCGTTCTTCAAGAATTGATTTCAACTCTTTTGCATAAACTAAAGTTATATTCTTTTCCAAATCTCCAAGACAACCTATAGCCCCGACTTCCGAACCTCCATGACCTGCATCAATAGCAATTTTTATATCTGAAAGAGGTTTATCAAAATCAATATTCTGAGGTTTTCTTATTTTGAGAATAAAATCATTTCCATCATATTTTACACCATAACCCAGAAGTTTTCTGCCGTTAAATAAATTTTCAAGAGGAAACTTAAACAAAAATACACTGCCATCATAGTCTGAAATATTAAACAATTTTAATTCTAAATCTTTGCCCTCAGTAATTTCCCATGGCACTTTATCGGACAAACCAAATCTGCAAACATAAAATTCATTATCAACTTTACAAGAAAAATACTCAATCTTTTTATTTGTAAATTCCGCATTTGTCTGTTCAACAGAATCTTTAGCTATCCAACCATACAAATTATCACCCAAAATAACACGATAAAACTTGTTTTGCTCTGCATCAGCTTTTAACAACATCCCTTCAGGTAAATGACAACGTCTGTTTATTCCGGCATCAACAGGTGTAGAACGCAGAGGGGCTCTGTCTAACGTTACTTTTAAAATTATTGGCTTTGGTAAAATTACCAATTTATTACAAGCAGGATTAGCTTGTTTTCCCTGAGTTCTGACAATTTTATAGGTTAGGGATTCTTCACCGGAAATTAGCTTAAAGATATTAGTCCCAAAATTCAAATTAACAAATTTTGCAAATCCGCCGGATTTATGAACATCTACCTGTTCTCCGTTAACATACAACTTTTTATCGGGAGCGGCAGAACCTATAAAAAAAGTTGTCGGTGACGAAATCTGAAGCTGTTTTACCTTAGGGTAAACAACATCTAAGGCAAAAGCCCCTCCCGATACACATAACAACATAACAAGCAGAATAAATTTTTTCATAAAAAGATAATATCATAAACAAGTAAACATTCGTTAATATTTTACGTTTCGTAATTATAATTATGCTATTATAATAGAAGGGAGATATAACATTGCAGCAAAGAAGAATTGAGCCTTCAAGGGAATTAAAAAAGAAACACAAACGATTTGAAAATGTCCAAACTTTTTTATATTGGTTTTTCAATCTTTTCGCTGCTGCCTTGATTATTTACCTGTTTTTTATACAGGTAATTGATTATAAACACTATAAAATTAAAGCTCAAAAGCAAAGAGCCGGACAAAATTTTGCAGTAAGAGGAGATATCTACGACAGAAACGGATTTAAACTTGCAACAGATGACGTATTTTATAATGTATTCGCAAGACGTGTTGATTAC
>Ga0247611_10003330_pt1 | contig 23974 bp, 19 predicted proteins | sample 177DNAGHGhighgp2_FD_192422 | JGI IMG/M metagenome (GOLD analysis project Ga0247611, IMG submission 192422) | Sheep rumen microbial communities from Palmerston North, Manawatu-Wanganui, New Zealand - 1770 DNA GHGhigh gp2 | ecosystem: Host-associated > Mammals > Digestive system > Stomach > Rumen... | reverse complement strand
TGGCCCTTCGAACCATACTCCGCAAAGAAACAGTTCTTTCTTGCATTCGCTTTATTCCAATCGTGAAATCCTTCTTTTTTGATATGCTCTCCCAGTGTGCAGTTTAAGAAAACACACATAGCATAATCTCTCCAGGGTCTTGCAAGATATACGCTTTCTTTCGGAAGATCCGAAACGAATTCACAGTTTTTAAAAACAAATCCGAATGTTTCGTTTTCGTAAGTGGATGGTGCACATATATATCCGAGACCATCCGTTTTTCCATCCTTGAAATCTTTGATTAATGCCTCTTCACTGATGCTGCGGACTGTACAGTTTTCAAAAAAAGCCGCCCCGCTTCCGAAAATAAAATCAATATCTCCTGCTATTTCACACTCCCTGTAGTACTGATGAAGCGGTACTCTCTCCTTCGCTTCCCCGGGGCCTTTAAATCCTCCGGGTTGCAGTTCTTTCTGTGGCAAAGGACCGATAAAAAGCGTATCCTGATGACTTAAAATCCGACATCCCGTAACGGTTAGTTTTTCGCCGTCGGCATAGAGTGCAAGTGCCTGTTCTGCCATTTTTCTCGGACCGGAGATATTCTCGACGGTAAGATTTTTTAAAACCACATTCGATGCATTTACGCGCATAGTGTAGGAACGGAATGTCCCTCTTCTTAATCCGTCTTCCAAAATTTCGCTTGCATGAAAACCTCCCCGGATTATTGTTTCTTTTGCATCTTCCCCTTCCAGAATAAGATTCGGCCGGTCGATTTCCACACGCTCTTCGTATACACCCTTCGGAACAAAAATCCGAACAGTTTCGGTCTGTTCTTTTGGAATACTGTCCACCGTTTTTTGAATGGAATCGGTTACTGTGAGTGAAATCATATATTCTCCGGGAAATTACGGTTTATATAAATTTGCGATAGTTTGCTTCAATCAGTTCTCTGGATGCTACTGCAGTATCCGGCGTTGTATTCTCTAGTGTCGCATGAATAAACGGTTTCTCCCTTGCGATGAAGGATAAAAGTGCATCGTAATTCATCCTTCCTTTTCCCGCACCCACGCTGACTAAGGTATCGTTTTCCACAATATAATCCTTGATATGAACCACTGCGATTTCTTCGTGCAGTTCGTCGATCGCGCGTTTTACAACATCTTCCTGCTCCCTGTAATTGGACAAATCCAGTAAATTGACCGCATCGAGAATGATTCGAAGATTCGGCGATGCAATGGTTTTTAATACTTCCCTGGCTCTTTTTTCATCGTAAACAATGTGTTTTGCAACCGGCTCAATTGCCACGACGACGCCCATTTCCTCAGCATATTCAATCACCGGCTCGAGTCCACTGATAAAAGCATCCAGAGCCTCTTTGCTTCTGCAGGCCGGTTCGTATTTGTATGCTTCATTCGGCGCTCCGGTTTCCGTTCCGACAACACCGGCTCCGAGAAAGGAAGCAAAACGAATATTGGCTTCGTATTTTTTCTGAATAGCCTTTAACTGTACGGGATTGGGATTTGCCAGATTTAAGTAACATCCCAGCACCGCAATATCGAGATTGTTTGCCGCAAACAGTTTCTTTAAATACATTGCATATCCCGGAGTCAGTGCGGATTCGATGCTGTATTTCCGGTCTTCAAACATCTTCGATAATGCAATATGCGCACATGTGAAGCCCTGCTCCCTGACATTTTTCAGTCTCTCTTCTATGGGTGCTTTTGCCGAATCGTGTAGTCTTATTCCTATCTGCATTCTTCTGGTTTTCCTGTATCTTTAAATCTTTTTCTTCAGTGATTACTTTGTAATATGATCCACGCCTTCCGTTATAATCGGCTCACCGTCGTTTCCTTCCACAAGAACATTCTTTACGGAAAGTTCCTTCACATTCCGGATAAAAATACCCTTCCTGCTGCATTCCTCCACGCCCTCGGACATAATCGGAACACCCTTTTCGCACTCACCTTCCTTAAAGGAAATACGGATATTTTCCAGTGTAATCTGTTCGATTTTTTCTTCCGGCAGTCCGTCGCAGTACATTGCAGCCACATGACAGTCCACTGCGGTAATATTCCGAAATGTCAGTTTTCCGATCCGTGGTGTACGCTCATCTACGGGAAGTGAATCTCTCGTCTGTACATAAGATGTCTTTCCGTCCGGATCGCAGAAATAAAAACTGTTTACGGTAAACGGAGTTTTTACTTCTTCCATGCGAATATTTTCAAATACGATATCATCGAGAACGGAGTCCTTCCCGCGTCCGCGTCTGGTCTTAATCCGAAGACCGCGATCGGTATTGATAAAAATACAATCCTTTACGGTAATTCCTTTCACGCCGCCGGCAATTTCGCTTCCGAGCGTTACCGCTCCGTGTCCGTTTTCCATAAGACATCTGGTAATCAGGATTTCTTCGGACGGCTTCTTAAATTTTTTACCGAGAAAAATTTTTCCGCTTTTTACGGCAATACAGTCATCCCCGAGTGAAAAGTGAACACCGCAGATTGTTACGTTTTTACAGAATTCCGGATTGATTCCGTCGGTGTTCGGCGAATCCTTCGGATTCTCGATTGTCACTGCGTAAATTGCCGTATTTTCGCAGGTATACGGATGAATGGTCCAGCAGGGAGAATCCTTTACGGTAATACCGATAATCGAAACATTCCTGCAGTCTTTTAAGAAAATACTTCTGGGACGGTATGCGATATTCATTGTCTTCGGATTTTTCCACCAGTCTTCCCCGGTGGCATTTCCGTTTAATACACCATCGCCGTATATACAGATATTCTCCGCATCCAGTCCCGTGATAATTCCGGCAAACATAGGTCTCGGATTGCCTTCCCAGGTTCCGAGATAATACTCGTCTTTTTCATCGTAAGTCTGAAGCTCTCCCGGAAAATGCGGGTGAAGTTTCCGGTCACGCACCGAAACCAGCTCCGCTCCTTTTGCAATCTCCAGATTCAGATTGCTCTTTAAAAAAATACTTGTAATGCTGTATTTTCCGGAAGGAATGTATACCCTTCCGTCTTTCGGACAGGCCATGATGGCTGCCTGGATGAACATGCTGTCATCATGAACGCCGTCACCGAATGCCCCGAAATCACGGACATTCATCGTAACACTTTCATACTCCGTTACAAAACGGATTGTTTCCTTTACGGTTTTATCTCCGGATTCTATTAAAACATCGTATTCCGTTTCCGGCTTTAAATCCGAAAGATATGTAATGCACTTGTCCGTAAGGAATTTTTTTTCGTGATTAATCCAGACGGCATACACTTCTTTGGTATAATAATTTCCGCCGTCGTCAATTTCGATTACCGCACATCTTGCTGTTTTCTTCAGAAGATTCAGAATCATTGTTTTCCCCCGATCAGATACTGGTTAAACGCCATAAAGAAGCATCCTACACCCTTCGGATCGTCCTCCACAACCGGTTCGGAAAGATAATACTCCACACTTCCGTCGCGTCTTAAATTATCTTCAGGCCCGAGGCCGGAAACCGAAACGATTCCGCCGAGATGAAGCTCTCCGTCTCTCTCGATTAACATCCTCTCCATCAGGCCTTCCATGATTTTGTTTCCGATGGGTTCGTATTTTTCTCTGATTAAAATACCCATGTTGCAACCTTTTAAAACAGCATATGCAACCATGGCGCTGCCCGAAGTTTCAAGATAATTTCCGGGACAGTCCGGCATATCAATTATATCATAGAAAAGACCGCTCTCCGAATCCTGATACGCAATAATTCCCTGAATCATCTTACGGAAAATATCCGCAAGCGCATGATATTTTTCGTAAATATCCCGGTCCATTGCATCAATCACATCAATGATGGACATCAGATACCAGCCCATACTCCTAAGCCAGAAGTTTTTCGAACAACCCGTTTCCTTATCCGCCCAGAACATACTCTTCGACTCATCATATCCGTGATAGCAGAGTCCCTTTTCTTCGTTTAACAGATATTTCTGAACATTTTCATATTGAGATACGATATCGTCATAATGCTCTTTACGATCGAAACGTGTTTCGTATTCCATGTAGAACGGCTGTGCCATATATAACCCGTCCAGCCAGATCTGATTCGGATAAATTTTCTTGTGGAAGAAATTGCCGCTTTTTGTTCTCGGCTGCGTACGAACCTGATTCATAATCTGTTCGATTGCACCTTTGTATTTGTCTTCCTTCGTATAATCATATGCCGCAAAAAGGCATTTTCCGGCATTGACGCTGTCGATATTGTACTTGCCTTCTTCGTAATTCGTGATTCTTCCTTCGTCGGAAATACATCCGCTTAAGTAATCCAGAATAAAACGGATATACTTTTCGTCTTTCGTACTTTCATAGAAATCACGGGCAGCCTTTAAAACGCAACCGTCTTCATAATTCCAGTATTCTTTGTAGTTCTGATAACCCTTTAAATACTGTTCCATATACTGTTTTGTTTTTTCAATGTTGCCCATACACTTCTCCTCTTTGTTTTCCCTTTTAAATCATTTATCCTTTGCGAACCCGTTATGACACATATGCGCTTATAACGTAACTCCCTGCTTGAAAATCGCCAGATCATGGAAGCCGGCAATCTCGCTTTTTACCATTTCTCCGGAAGCAACCGAAAGAACCTTTTCGTACAGTTTTTCCGCCAGTGCGTCCATTTCTTCTCCTTCAAGTAAAACACCTGCGTTAAAATCAATCCAGTTACTCTTTTTTTCCGCCAGTGCGGAGTTACTTGAAATCTTCATCGTCGGAACGGGCGATGCAAAGGGGGTTCCCCGGCCGGTGGTAAACAGAACAATGTTGGCGCCGCTTGCCGCAAGTGCGGTGGCAGCTACCAGATCGTTTCCGGGTGCGGATAAAAGATTCAGCCCGCGCGAAGAAACTACTTCACCGTATTTTAAAACACCTTCCACCGCGGAGCTCCCGGACTTCTGAGTGCATCCGTTGGATTTGTCTTCCAGTGTGGAAATGCCGCCCGCCTTGTTTCCCGGCGAAGGATTCTCGTATATTGTCTGATTGTGATCCTTGAAATACTGTTTGAAATCATTGATTAAACAAACGGTTTGATCGAATAACGCTTCGTTTGCGCAACGGTTCATCAGAATTTCTTCCGCACCGAACATCTCCGGAACTTCCGTAAGAATCGTGGTTCCGCCCGATGCAACCAGCAAATCGGAGAACTTTCCGACTAAGGGGTTTGCCGTAATACCCGAGAATCCGTCACTGCCGCCGCATTTTAATCCGACCACAAGCTTCGATGCATCGGCTTCTTTTCGTTCTTCATCCGCTGCATTCTCAATCAGCTCTCTGATGATATTTACACCGTCTTCAATCTCATCTTCGGACTGCTGGCAGACTAAAAATCTGACACGGCTTTCGTCATAACCCTTTAAATATCCTTTTAATACATCGATATTGCTGTTCTCGCAACCGAGTCCCAAAACCAGGACACCGCCCGCATTGGGATGAGTAATTAAGTCTGCCAGAATCTGTCTTGTATGCTCCTGATCTTCGCCCATCTGCGAGCATCCATAGGGATGTGCAAATGCAATCACATCTCTCACGGATCCCTTTATATAGGGAACGGAAAGCTTTGCAATGGCGGATGCGATTTTATTCACACAGCCGACCGTGGGAATAATCCAGATATCGTTGCGGATTCCGACGCGACCATCCGCTCTTTCAAATCCGTAAAAACTGCTCTTTCTGTTTTTAAGTTCCGGGATCTGTACAGGCTCATATTTGTATTCCAGCAAATCACCGAGACCCGTTTTAATATTCTGTACATGCACATGGCTTCCTGCTTCAATATCACAGGTTGCAACACCGATTGCATTTCCGTACTTAATGACTTTCTCACCGGTCTTAATCGGAGCAAGCGCAATCTTATGCCCCGCAGGCACATCATTCTTTGCCACGATTGCATTCTCTCCGATGCCAACCGTTTCTCCCGCGGAAATCGCCTCTAATGCAACCGCTACGTTATCCAGTTCATTTATTCTGAAAATCTTCATACGAATTTACAGATTCTTACGAATCGCCTCTCTCATTCCAAGTTCTCTGATATCGCTTAAATATCCGGCTACTGCTTTGGTAAGTCCTTCCACTGCATTAAGATCCTGTCCGAAGAAATCTTCTCTTCCGAGGAATGCCTTTGCGAACTCCTCAGCATTCTTTCCGGAATTCTCCGCAAAGAATTCGAGCACTGCTGCATCGTCCATGATTTTGTACTCTTCTTCCCCGCGGTGTCCGATTAATGCTCCTTCCCGGATTTCATTTCCGGTATAAAATGCCATCAGTGCCGCCAGTGAGAATGTAAGATGCGCGGGAAGTTTTCCGAACTGTTCCGCATATCCCAGGAAACTCGGCATGCATCTTGCTCTCCACTTGGATACGGAGTTCAGAGAAATGGAAAGCAGCGCGTGTTTTACATACGGATTTTTAAATCGTGTAATGACTGCTTCCGCAAATTCTTCCAGATCTTTTTTCGGAAGTGTCAGTGTCGGAATGACTTCATCGTAAATTGTTGCCTGAATATATTTCATAATATCTTCGTCTTCCATCGACTGAAGAACAATGTCGTTTCCGCAAAGGAAGGATGCAAGTACGAAGGATGTATGAGCACCGTTTAAAATTCTTACTTTTCTCTGCTTGTAAGGCTTCTGGTTGTCGGTATAAATTACCGGAAGTCCCGCCGCATCAAGAGGGAACTCACCGTTTATATCCTTCGGGCACTCGATTACCCAGAGTGCAAACGGTTCGCCGGTAACAATCAGCTCATCTTTATAACCCCATTCTTCCCAAAGCTTTTCATCCTCACCCTTCGGATATCCGGTGATGATTCTGTCAACCAGCGTGGAGCAGAAAATACATGCTTCTTCCACCCAGTTTTTGAAATCATCTCCGAGGTTCCAGTTTTTAATCTGTTTTAATACGCATTCCTTTAAATGGATTCCGTTGTCATCGATCAGTTCAACCGGAAGCATTACCAAACCCTTGTCCCTGGCGCCGTTAAAATATGTAAAACGCTCGTACAAAAACTTGGTAAGCTTTCCGGGGAAAGTGTGAGGAGGGGTACACTCGAACCGATCGTTTTCGTCATATACAATTCCTGCTTCCGTCGTATTGGAAACAATATATCTCAAGGTATCAAGCTTTGCGTATGCACTGTATTTTTCGTATTCCGTATAGGCATCCGCAGTATCCGCAACACTCGTTATGATTCGGTTTTTCACTTCGGCCTTTCCGTCAGTGATTCCTCTTAGGGAAACGGTATACTGACAATCCTGCCTTCCAAAACGTTCCAGGGATCCGAATTCAATCGGCTTGATCAGAACGATGTCGCCGTCGAATTGTCCTTTTTCATTTGCAATATCAATCATGTAGTCCACGAATCCGCGAAGAAAATTACCTTCCCCGAACTGTAATACTTTAACAGGTCTTTCTTTTTTTCCGGTTTTTGCTGCGTTTAAGTACTCCATTTTTTCTCTCCTGTCTTCCCAACCCGTGCCGCAAGCTTTACCGGCACAAGCGCCGTTTGTTCTTTTATACTTTATCGAGTCACGCTTTTCTTTTTGCATTTATGAAAGCGCTTACACATTTTTATCTTAAAGCAAGAAGAATAATTCGTCAATAGGAATATTTCCTTTTTATCACTGTATTTTTTCACAAAAACAAACGTTATTTTTCATCACTTTTTTCCTTGCTCTTTTTTTTATGTACTTGTATAATCAATTTAGTTTTATGTAACTGTTTTCATATTTTTTACATCGCTTTTACTCTTTTCTCTTTATTACATGAAAACTTTTACATGAGTACTGTAAAACGGAAAGACAATACGAGGTGATACACGTGACTATTTATGATATTTCAAAGAAAGCCGGTGTTTCCATTGCAACGGTTTCCAGAGTTTTAAACGGAAGCAGCAATGTCAGCCCGAAAACAAAACAAAAAGTAATGGATGTCATAAACGAATGCGGCTATTCTCCGAATGTCTTCGCAAGAGGTTTGGGACTGGATTCCATGAACTGCGTTGGAATTCTCTGCGCGGATTCTTCCGATATTTATCTTGCAAAAGCCGTATATTATATTGAACGGGCTCTTCGCGCAGGCGGATACAATACAATTTTAGCCTGTACGGGTTACAGTCTGGAAACCAGAAAAGCATCCTTAAATATGATAATGAAACAGCGTGTGGACTGCGTTATTTTAGTCGGATCTTCTTTCATCGAAAGCAACGATGCAGACAATGACTACATTCGGGAAGTTGCGGGAAAAGTACCCGTAATGCTTTTGAATGCGGACTTTGACTGCCCGAATGTTTACTGCACTCTTTGCGATGACTTTAAATCCACAATGGATGCAACCATCTGGCTTTTGAATCATAAACGCAAAAAGATTCTGTATTTATACAATTCCCATTCTTATTCCGCAATCCGTAAGCTCTCCGGATTCCGCTCCGCCATTTTAATGAAAGAGCTGAATCTGGACAAGAATTACGAGCAGTATTATGAAGGACCCCGCGACGATATCGACGGAGTTCGCGATTTTCTTCTTTCCGTTAAGAAGAAAAAAATCGATTTTGATGCTGTTCTCTGCGCGGATGATGCTCTTGCAAGCGGTGCTTTGAAATATGCCAAAGCCGCTAAATTAAGTATTCCGAAAGATCTCGCGGTCATCGGATACAACAACTCAATCTTAAGCCTCGCATGTGACCCGGACCTCACGAGTGTGGACAACCACTTGGAAGACCAGTGCAATCAGCTGGTCAAATCCTGCATTCAGGTTTTAAGCGGAACGGAAACACCTCAGAAAATCATCTTTTCCGGTGAACTGATTGAGCGGGCCACCACCTAAAATAAGAGATAAAGGACAAAAACATATGAAATCGTTTATGGACAAAGATTTTCTTCTGTCCACCCCTGTGGCGCAGAAGTTATTTCATGATTATGCCGAAAGCATTCCCGTACTTGATTATCACTGTCACATCAATCCGAAGGAAATTGCCGAGGATCGTAAATTTGACAATATCACACAAGTCTGGCTCGGCGGAGACCACTACAAATGGCGTTTTATGCGCTCCTGTGGTGTGGAAGAAAAATACATTACCGGAGACGCCTCCGATTATGAGAAATTTGAAAAATGGGCAGAGTGCCTGGGACACGCCATCGGCAATCCTTTGTATCACTGGAGTCATCTGGAATTACAGCGGTACTTTGGTTATTTCGGAACATTAAACAAAAATACAGCAAAAGAGGTCTGGGAGATTTGCAACGCAAAACTCGCAGAACCTTCTATGAGCGTACGCAATATCATTAGGCAGTCCAATGTCACATTAATCTGTACAACGGACGATCCCGTGGATTCCCTGGAGTGGCATAAACTGATTAAAGAGGATGCCTCTTTCGAAGTAAAAGTACTTCCCGCATGGCGTCCCGACAAAGCAATGAACATCGAAAAGCCGGATTACACTTCTTATCTCGAGAAGCTTTCCGCCTGCTCCGGTGTGAAAATCAAATCCTTCGTTGACCTTTGCAATGCCTTAAGTATCCGGATGAATTTCTTCGCGGAAAACGGATGCAGTGTATCCGATCATGCACTCGAATATGTAATGTACGTTCCGGCAAATACTGACGTCATTGAAAATATTTTTGCCAAACGTCTTTCAGGCAGCATTCCTTCCAAAGAAGAAGAGCTGAAATTCAAAACCGCATTTATGCTCTATGTCGGAAAAGAATATGCAAAAAGAAACTGGGTAATGCAGCTTCACTACGGATGCAAACGTGACAACAACGATTTGATGTACGCATCCTTAGGACCCGATACCGGATATGACTGCATCAACAATTACGCACCTTCCGCACAGATGGCAGACTTCTTAAATGCGTTAAACAAAGAAAATGCTTTACCGAAAACCATTCTGTACAGCTTAAACCCGAACGATAATGAGGCAATCGGAACCATCCTCGGTTGTTTCCAGAACTCCGATGCAGTCGGCAAAATCCAACAGGGCAGCGCATGGTGGTTTAACGATCATAAGATCGGAATGCAGAACCAGATGTTATCGCTGGCAAATTTAGGAAACCTTTCCGGTTTTGTCGGAATGTTAACAGACTCACGAAGCTTCTTATCGTATACCAGACACGAATATTTCCGCAGAATTCTTTGTAACCTGCTCGGAGATTTCGTGGAGAACGGAGAATTTCCGGAAGATTACGAAACCCTGGAAGAAATTGTAAAAGGAATCTCCTATTATAACGCCGTCAAGTACTTCCAATTTCCCCTATAAACCGCTTTTCGTGAAACCTTAAAGCAAAGAAAATCCGCAGATGCGAAGTAGCACCTGCGGATTTCTCTTTTATCCTACATTTGTAGTTTTTATATTCTCTTTCTCTTCCAGTACCCCGTAAAATACACAATCATCAAAGTCAGCGGAGCCAGACCGTTTGAAATCACAACACTGTACCAGATACTCTCGACGCCCATATGAAGCACATACTGACAGAAAAACAATGTAGCAAAGCGGAACAACCAGAGCCTTGCGATATCCACCGCCATCGTTACTTCCGTATGTCCGCATCCCCGAAAAAAACCGGATGTGGAATTATAAACACCGTTTGCAAAACACCAGAAGGCCAGAATGGAAAGATACTTCGATGCCATCGGAATAACCTCTTCGTCTTCTGTAAAAATCTTCACAATCGGGGTGGATATAAAATCTCGTGACAGAATAAATCCGCCGATCAACAGAAATGCCGTGATTCCGAGCATGGAAAAATAAAATGCTTTCTGTGCTCGTTTCGGCTGTTCGGCACCCATGTTCTGACTGACGATGATCGAAACCGCAGATCCGATTCCGTTGGAAGGAAGAGAAATCAGACCATTGATTTTATTCCCGACGCCGTATGCCGCCATCGCTTCTTTCCCGTAAAGCAAAACGCTTTTGGACATTAACAGAAACGCGAACTGAGTTACGCTTCCGCCGATTGCGGACGGAAAACCGACCGTAATAATATCTTTTAATTTTTCTTTTTCAAATTTCAGCTTTCTTAAATCCAGATAGACTCCGTCCGAACGTTTATTAATCGCGATAAATGCAACAATCGCCGGAATCATTTTTGCAAACACGGTTGCCAGTGCGGCTCCCGCCGCTCCGAAAGAAAACACAACCATCAAAAGAGGATCCAGTACCATATTGATAGCGATCCCGAGAAGATTTAACAGCATTGGTTTTACGGTATCTCCCTGCGCCTGATGCACGGACTGAAACATGTTTATCGTATAAAGAAACGGCATGTCCAGAACCACCAGCTGCAGATATGTTTTCGCGCCGGCATATACCGCATCTTCCGCACCGAGCCATTTTACAATAAGCCCCGCCAGAAGAAAAAGTGCGAGTGCACAGGTTACGGAGAAAATCATCGAACAGGCAAAAATCTGATTCGCCATGGACTTCGCTTCTTCTTTTTTCTTCGCACCAATGTAACGGGCAATCAAAACGGAGCCGGCCACCGTAAGACCACTTCCGAAATTGATGACTATACTCTGAACCGGCGTCACAAGATTAATTGCCGCCAGTTCATCGGTTCCGAGTTTTCCAAGCCAGTATGTATCCGTCAAATTATACATGGTCTGGATAAAAGAATTAAGCATAACCGGAATGGATAACGACAGAATTGCCGTTACCAGATTTCCGTTTAATATTTCGTTTGTTGTTTTTTCGCTGATTTTCCGTTTCATATACTTCGCCGTTTAAACGGTGTGAATTCCATCATAAATCACTTTACTTCGCCGGAATAATACAGCCTGCTTACACCATCCCACTCCGTTCTCAAAAGGTCCGCATAATCTCCGCCAAGTAATTTCAGTCCCTTTGCAATCATCCCCGCAAAAATCACTGCACCGGCATACTGAAGATGCGTATTGTCGGTATCGAGTCCGTTCGGTTTATAAGGATACACACCTGCCGGAACATGCATATACCAGTGATACGTTACCTGATCTCCCGCTTTTTCCACACCGTTTCTCGACATGGTATATAAATCAATCAGCGGAACATTTTCTTCGACAGCAACCTCTTTCATGGCTTTAACGTATTCTTTGTGCTTTCCCTCATCCAGCTGATGTTCGCTTACAAAAGTTCTTCTGGTAAGCGGCGTAATCAGCACGGGCTTTGCACTGACTTTCTTTGCCACTTCGATATAGATTCTCAGATTTTCCTTAAACTCTTTGTCCGGCCTTGTAAACCGGTCCGCGTCCGTTTCTTTTTCATCATTATGGCCGAACTGGATGAACAGATAATCTCCTTCCCTGATCTGCTTTTCAATCTCGGAGAGTCTTCCCTGATTAATAAAGCTTTTGGTCGATCTGCCGTTTTTCGCATGATTGCAGATTACCACATCGCTTTTCAGATACAGCGGCATCACCTGTCCGATACCGGTTTGAGGATATGTTTCGATTCCGTTAAATTGTACGGTGGAATCTCCCGCCCAGAATATTTTTCTCATAATCATTTTCCTGTCCGAAGTTCTTTCAATGCAATTGCTCTTTTATGTTACAAATCATCTGTTTAGAAAACAAGCCGGCAAAACAATTTTTGCCGGCCGTCTTTTCTTTCGGAATTTTAATCAGCCAAACATTATTCTTTGACTGCACCGATGTTAACACCTTGTACAAAATACCGCTGGAGGAAGGGATAGAGGATCATAAAAGGAAGGATTGCCATAACAATTCCGGCGTTATACAAGGTGGTCTGCGATACGTTATAGGATGTGGTTGGTGTATCGCCGTCCATAACCATGTTTCTCAGTTTGTACTGGAAGTTTACCTGGTTCGGATCCGTAATATAAATCTTAACCGTTGAGTAATCGTTCCAGACGGTAACCGCATACATCAGACCGATGGAAGCAAGTGCTGCTTTGGAAAGGGGGAGAACTATCCTGAAGAAAATTCCCATCGTGGAACAGCCGTCAATTCTTGCTGCTTCGTGTAACGACTTCGGAATTCCTTCAAAGAAGTTTTTCATCAGAATGATGTTGTATACATTTACCGCGTGCTTCACAACCAGGATCCACATGGAATTAACCAGATGCAATTTTTTCATTACCAGGTATTCCGGAATCATACCACCGGAGAAAATCATGGTAAAGAGTAAGAAATATGCAAGGATGCTTCTGCCCTTTAATTCTTCCTGAGAGAGAACATATCCTCCGAGTGTGGAAACCGCAAGTCCTGCAAATGTTCCGGCAAATGTGGTAATAATCGAATTGATAAAGGGACGATATAACTGCTGTGTTCCGAGGATAACCTTGTAACCGTCCAGAGTAAATTTATTCGGCCATAATTTAAACTGATAAACTCCTACCTGGTTAAAGGAATCGACTACGACCTTCCAAATCGGAATAACTACAATCAGTGCGATGACTATAAAAATCAAGTAGTTCAGAATATCGAATAAATCAACCTTGCGTCTTTCTTTGATTGTCGCTACTTTCATTTTTTTACCGGAATTCTTATCCTGATTTAAATCAATTTTATCGGATTCGATTTCTTCGTTTTTATCGAACTTAATTTTATCCATTTTATTCTCCTCCCTTCCGATTATAGTATTCCGCGGCCGCGAATCTTCTTGCTTGCCCAGTTACAAAGGATTACAAGTCCACCGCCGACAAGGGATTTGAACAAACCGACTGCTGTTGTATAACCATAATTCGGGAGTGCAATCGTAAAGGTCTGACGATAGATGTATGTGGAGATAACATCCGATACATCGAATACTGCCGAGTTATACAATACGAATACGGATTCAAACATATTCATAACTTTTGCAAGATTCAGGATAAGAACGATGATTACGGTCTGGGAAAGAGCCGGAACCGTTACGTACCAGATTTTCTGAAGTCTGGAAGCACCATCGATATCCGCCGCTTCATAAAGCTCCGGGTTAATTCCGGATAAAGTGGCCAGGAAAATAACCGTTCCCCAACCTGTTTCCTTCCAGATATTAATCAGGAAGAAAATCGGCCGCCACCATGCTTTGCTAGCCAGGAAGTAAATTCCGGCACCGTCCGGATCAATTATATTTAAGTCCTTCAAAATACCGTTAATCATACCTGTTGCGGAGGGGCTTAACATCAAAGAGAAAATCGCCGCTACAACCGCCCACGACATGAAGTGAGGCAGATAAATCAGAGTCTGCAGCGTTTTCTTCGCCCAGAGCAGTCTCATTTCATTTAAGAATACCGCAACGATTACCGATGTGGCCGTAGTAAGCAAAAGCTTTAAAATACTTAAGAAAAGCGTATTACCGAACGAAATCCAGAAAGCCTTCGTTGAGAACATTTTCTCAAAGTTTGCAAATCCAACCCACTTCGGACCGCCAACCGGCTTGTAATCAAAGAATGCAAAACGAACACCGAGCATAGGCCAGTAGTAAAGGATTATTACAAAAATCGCGACCGGAAGGAACATTAAATAGAATCCTCTGTGATTCCAGATATGTTTCCAGAACTTGGAGGTTTTCTTCTTTTTCCAGACCTTTTCAGCCTCCTCTTTCGTCTTCGCAAGTCCCGTATTCATAATGTCTTCTATCTGTATCTGGCGGACTTTTTCCATTGTTTCTTTCTTATCGTTCATAACCCTGCCCTTTCTTCTATACCTTTACGGGGATTGAAATCTTTTAATAAAACAAGTCTTTTGCGAAATGATTTCTCTTACCAAAAAACTCCAACCGTTTTGTTTATTCCTGATTGTTTTTCCTTTTCCCTAAGTCATCCCGGAAATGACCCGGGATGACTTAGGAATGAAGTTTTATTTGTTGGGGAATTACTTACTGTTTAAATCAGCCAGTGCGGAATCTACAATGCCGCCTACACTTGCTTTATAATCCGCAAGCGCCGCATCGATATCGCCGCCTTCAACAACTACCTTGGAGATTACTGCGTTCTTTGCATCGATAATAGTACCTGCATTCTCGGTAAGTACCTCGGATACCGGTGAAGGATATGCATCCTTGCAGTTCTGTACGAAGAAGAGGTTACCCTGTGCTGCAAGTTCGGAGGTGCTGGTAAAATCTGCATATTCGCCTACCAGAGGAGAAATAACAAGTGCGGGATCCATTGCATTCTTCTTCCAAAGAGTGTTCTCATCGTTAGGAGACTGCTTTAAGTGGAACTCACCGTCTGCATATTCATAAGCCTTCTCTAAGCTCTTTCCGTTGTCATCGGTCTTGCCTGCGTTTAATACAAAGGATTCGGCCTTGGTGGACCAGTGAACATCTTCTGCACCGTATGTCCAGAGAACCTGAACCCTGCCACCGTCTAACATGGTATCGATGAAGGTATCGAAAATAGCCTGCTCACGGGAGTTGTCACCGTCACCGTCATCAATAATAACCCATACAGGAGCTTCACGGTTAATGTAAGCACCAACTTCTTTAATCGGCTCAAGCATTACAAGTTCGGAATCCACCTGGTTCTTAACAAGGTTATCGGTTAATGTCTGATACCAGGTACCTGCCCAGTATGCGAAGGCTCCTGAAGAACCCGCCTGATCGTTGGAGAAGAATTTCTCACGAGCGGTCTTGGTGGAATCGGTCAAAGCTGCGGGATCGATTACGCCGTCTTTGTAAGCTTTCTGTAATCTTTCAAGAGCTTTCTTGGTAGCATCTTCCTGGAAACCGTCTACCCATTCGCCGGCATCGTTCTTGTAGATTGCGGGATATGCATCCTGCCAGAACTCGGGAAGGTAGTTGATGTAAGGAGCTTCGTCTGCCTTCAAGAAGCCTGCCGCATCAGTTCCGTATGTATCCTTCTTGCCGTTTCCATCCGGATCATCATTGGTAAATGCAAGAAGCATGTTGTAATAGTCATCGTAAGTCTTAATATCGGATGCTTTCAGTCCAACCGCATCAAGCCATGCTTTCTTTACATAAGTAACGCATCCGTTACCATATGCAGGAGAGAATCCGTAAAGTCTTCCGTCTCTCTTTAAGTTTTCGTTTATTTCGGGCTTTTCGATTCTGGACTGGAATTCAGCATTATCATAAGCTTCGGTCATATCCCAGAGAAGTCCGGTATTTGCATACTGTGCAAACATGGATGCCGGCATAATCATTACATCAGGATAATCGCCGCCTGCAAAAAGACGACCTACCGCATCTACATATCCGGAGTGATCAAGCTGGTTAATGTTTAACTTCACATCGTTACCGGTCTTTTCTTTAATCGCTTCTTCCCACTGCTCAACGAATGCATCCTGTCTGTTGTCAAGGGTCGCTGTAAGAGTACCGTCAACTACCATCTTGATGCTGGTCAGCTGATAAGGCTCTACAGGATTGCTTTCGCCACCGCCACCTGTTGTTCCGCCGGATGTGATTTCAGATGTTCCTCCGCCGCCGTTGCAGGCTACTACGCTGAGTACCATTGCAGTTGCAAGAAGAACGGATACGAGTTTCTTTTTCATTGTGTAACTCCTCCTTTGTAAGTAAGTTGATTCTTTTGTTGTTGTGTTATTTCGACTTTCTTTTTTACAAAAATTGTAAGCGCTTTCACTCTTTATGTAAATTTTATTAAGTATTCGCTTTTTTTGCAAGTCTTTTTTTTGAAAAAAGTTCACATATTATTTCATGCTTTTCTGTAAAAAAAGTACAAAAAAGGAAGAGCGGCGTTCGCTCTCCCTGTAAATTTTTTCACGTCTTCTTTTTCCGTTTCGTCCTTTTTCACATATCTGTGAAATTCAGCCGCAGTGCCTGTTTGAGTTCATTTCATCTTTCTTAAAATAAACGATTATTACCATTTACTCTTCCGTTTCTTCTTCCTGCGAATTTACTTCTTCCATTTTCTTTCTCAGCTTTTCGCACGCTCTGTTGGTAACAAATCCGTGGAATGCGGTAGCACCTGTGAAACCGATTACAAAAAACACCGGAAGCAGATTGAAAAACCATATGCATAAAAATACCGTACCTGCGAAAATTACCGCTGTCAGTGCCAGGAACGGAAAGTTCGCCAGTGAAAGAATCATAGTGGTTTTCACGGTATCCTTAAAGTTCATTACAAACCGAGCGATAACCGCATACAGCATCATATTATAGAAGAGAACCACGCAGCTCGCCAGAATCAGCAATGCCTTGTATATAACGTTTATATTATTCCAGCCGATCTGAATAACAAAGCTCCAGTCAAATAACAGAAAGCCGATAAAAACAAGCTGAATCACCCACATAATCGTTGACTGTTTGAAATTTTCTTTAAATGCTTTAAAAAAAGAAGGAAATACTTTCGGAGCTTCTTTTCTCATGATTTTCATGGCAACATACTGCCCGGCTGTCATGGCCGCACCGGCAGTAATAACCGGCAGACTTAACAAAACCGTCAGGAGAAATATCATAAAAAAGTCAAAGGCATTGCTCAAAAAACCGATTATAGGCCCATCAACATCCAATAATTTCATTCTTGTTATCCTTCTGTTTGCTTATGCTATCAAAGATTACAATTACTATATCTCATAAAAGACATTCTTGACAATGATTTTTTTTGGTTGTTTTATTAATTATATAAAACCCCTTACAAGGAGAACTCCATGCCAAAAGGATCCGATTTGCAAAACGAAACATATCAAAACCCTGTATTATACGGTGATTATTCCGACCCGGATGTCATACGTGTCGGGGATGATTATTATATGGTTTCCTCCAGCTTCTGCAACTCGCCTGCGATTCCGCTTCTTCATTCAAAGGATTTGGTTCACTGGAAAGTAATCAACTACATCTGTCGTCGGATTCCGGAAAATCGCTACAAAGACCCGGTTCACGGCTGTGGAGTATGGGCTCCTTCCATTCGGTATCATAATAATGAGTTCCTCGTCGTATTTCCAATGCCCGACGAAGGAATCTATGTTTGCAAGGCAAAAGATCCCCGAGGCGAATGGTCTGAGCCTGTTCAAATTCTGAGCGGCTCCGGATATATCGATCCCTGCCCTTTCTGGGATGATGACGGAAACGCATATCTCGTTCTGGCACTTGCATTCTCAAGATGCGGGAAAAAATCCATGCTTTTGATTGCCCCGGTCCATCCGGACAGCCTTATTCCACTATCCGAACCGATATGTGTCTATGACGGCAACCACACGGAAAACGAAACCATTGAAGGGCCGAAGCTGTATAAAAGAAACGGTTTTTATTATATTTTTGCACCTGCAGGAGGCGTAAAAGTCGGACATCAGGTGGTATTAAGAAGTAAATCCGTTTACGGCCCCTATGAATATCGTATTGTATTAAAACAGGGCTCCACCGATATAAACGGACCTCACCAGGGTGCCTGGGTAGACACTCCGGGCGGAGAGAACCTTTTTCTTCATTTTCAGGACGTATATGCCGGCGGACGTATTGTTCACATGCAACCCATGTCCTGGACGGAAGACTGGCCGTTGATCGGTTCCCCGGTTTTTGGACAAACATACGGGGAACCCGTTCTTAAAGGAAAAATTCCGGTCGAGCTAGCAGACAAATCCTTTATCCCCGATTGTGATGATTATTTTCCCGGTCCCGAGCTTGGTCTTCAATGGCAATGGAATTCCAACTATGAGGACAGCTGGTATTCTTTCGGAAAAAACGGCGGACTTCGGTTAAATGCGGTTTATAAAGAAGACGACCGCCCGCTTTGTGATGTAAAAAATCTCCTGTTACAGAAATGGCCTGCTCCGCAATTCATTTGCAGGACCGTTATGGACTTATCTGCTCTGGAGCCCGGAGAAACAGCGGGCATCGTCAGTCTCGGAACGGACTATGCCGGACTTGCTCTTTTTCGTTCACAAAACAACGAATATGAGCTTGTAGCAATCCGGGGAACCATGAATTATTCAAAGGAAGCAGTCGAACGCAGTTCCAAACCGAATTATAATGGCAAAACCGCTGTCGCAGACGAACAAACGGAATCGATATCGATAGACAAAAGCATTCCGGAACAGAATCTACACGAAATCGTTTTTCAAACAGAAGTGAAAATTAAAGAATACAAAGACTTTTTAGACCGCGTGGATTATCTCGGACAGGAACAATGGGCGCGTCATATTCCGCAGGAAGAAATCACTTTAACCGTCTTTATAGGAAATACCGATTCTCCGATTGCATCTGTTCGCATTCCCGCAACTGCCGGTCGGTGGGTTGGTGTTAAATGCGGTGTCTTTTGCCATTCAAAAAACCGCAAAACCAAACAGGGTTTTGCGGTCGTAAAAAGTGTTGTTTATTTCGGGCTTTCAGAGAAAGAATAAAAGCCGGAACATCATGAAATACATCTGGCATCAAAGAATCCGTTAAACTGCGGCAGAACATATTCCGCCACTTTTCTTAAATATAATACTGCCTCTTCTTTTTTACATATCACGATATGAAGCATGCCGACACTTTCTCCTGTCAGTCGTTCGCAAAGATACAGACTACCATCGGGCTGCAAAGTTGCCTTTCCGCAACAGCACAGATTGTCCCTTACCGTTTCCGGGCTGCTGAAATCGTCATCGGAATAAGAGAAACAATACTCCCCTTCCGTCGTTCTGATGCACAGTTCATTCTCATCCAAAACAAAACCTGTTATAAACGAAGCCGCTCCTTTTGTCCGGTATTCCCCGAAATAATCGCCGATTTCCGCTTTCTTATGAATCAGCTCCGTATCCCGAAGTGTTTTATTCTGCAACATTCCATTCCGCAAGTCTGCATTCCCTGTTTCTTTTTCATGAAAAAACGTTCTTTCCACATAATCGAGAATCTGCTGCGTTCCTCCCCCTTCCGATTGTGCATCCGCGCAAGTTACCGCAATCAGGTCCTGCTTTGGATCAATCAGAAGGTACTGACCTCCCATTCCGTACATCATGCTTCCACCTTCCGGAAGCATCCAGAACATATATCCGTATCCTGCTTTTTCCGAGCGTGTTTTTCCGTTATGAACTGTGGAGGAATGATAGCTCATTGCCTCTTTTATATATTCTTCATACTTTTGAAAAAAAGCTTCATCATACACACGGTTTTCCCTGCCGGAAACTATCTGAGGGTATTTTTCTTTCAGTTTTCCGTTATATGCAGCAAGGAGAAAGCGTCCGGTCAGAAGCAAATCCGTCGGGTAAGCCATCATACCTGAGCCGCCGTCATCTGCTCCGAACGGATCCTTCATAAAATAGGCATCTTTCGAAAAACCGATTGCATCCAGAAACACCTCCCGAAGATAATCCAGTACCGTTTTCCCGGAAATTCTGTTTACCAGCGCAGCCAATACCAGTGCAGCCGAAGTATCATACTGAAAAATCATCCCGGGTTTATGATCCGGCACAGTGTAAAAAAAGGATTCTATCCAGTTTTCTTTCGGGTTCTTCTTATACGTGGTCTGAGCAAAACAGGTACGCATCATCAGCATATCCCGAATTGTCATATTTCGCAGATTTGCGTATGATTCATCCTCCGTATGTGCAAAAAAATAATCCGGAAAATAATCCACAATATGATCCGCTAATTTAAGCTTTCCCTCGCAGATTAAAGCTCCGACCGCCAGAGATGTATAGCTTTTGGCAATTGAAAACATTCTGTGCATTTTATCCGCGTGATAGGGAAAATTATATTCTTCTGTAATCACCCTGCCGGCTTTTTCCACTAAAATGCAGTCAATCGGAAATGCAAATGAATCCATGAATTCTCCCAGCCTTTCTATACGCGGGTCCCGAGGACTTCGAGACACATCCTTCCGTTATGATACGGACATTTCCACTCTTCGACAATGGGTTTTTTCGTAAACGGAACATTCTCCGTATTTACTTCAGACAGCCACTCGGAGCCCGGACGTGGATCCACAATATGATCGCGGATGTATTCCCAGATTTTTGCAGCCGCAAGCAGATATTGGTTTTGCATTTCTCCACCTTCTTCCGAAGAATCTTTTAAAGCCGCACCCTCTGCGCTTCTTATCTCAAGCATTCCTCTGTTCAAAAATCCGATTACCGCTTCGCATTCCACCCACCAGATTCGTTTCGTGTCGTTGACACCGTTCTCGCATTCGTTATAAAGTGCCGTTCCGTCAAAAGCCGCTTCGTACACATGCTCCTCCATGGCACGGAACATCGGCGTCATTTTTTCCGTCAGACCGGAATCCCCGATCAGCTGAATACCCTTTTCCATCAGCCAGCTGGTTTCGATATCATGTCCGTAGGAATGCAGATCGATTAACGAATTGTAATCACTGTCAAAGAAGACTTCCTGCCTGGTTTTTTCCGGATTATAGAATTTTTCCGTAAAACGATTCGCAATCTCGCAAAGCTTTTCTTTTACCTTTTCCTGTTTGTCCACGCGGTAAAGCTCCGTATAGCATTCGAAACAATGCAGAAGCGAATTCATCGTACGCGTCGCTTCCACACCGTTTTCCGAGAGCTCTTCATTGGAACGGGGTTTAAAATCAATTGTAAATGCCTCCAGATATCCGTCCTTGTCCGAGCATTTTTCTTCAATGATATTCATCAGCGCATAGGCCGTATCCAGTGCCTTCTTCTCTCCCGAAATTTCATAATATGCCGCCAGCCCGTAAATCGCAAATGCCTGATTGTAGGTATGTTTCTGCGTATCCGAAGGGATTCCTTCATAGGTTACCGACCAGTACACACCGCCGTTATCCAGATCCAGCATGGCTTCTTTTAAAAAGCGGTAAGCATGGGTGGCTGCATTTTTCAAATCCGCAACGGAACAGGCCGGATATAGACTGTTTCCGTGAAAAATCTCTCTTCCGAGGATTTCGTCTTCAGAAGCATCCGGGTTTTCCGAAAGCATTTCCTTTCGGAAAAAATCATATGCATGGGAGAAAAACCACAGAATTCTGCTGTTTAAAATACAGCCCTTGTCAGCTTTCTTGTCAAGCTTAAGTTCATAGCTTAAGAATCCGTAGAATCCGCCGTTTTCCTCATCCTTTAAGGACAACCAAAAAGGGATGATATGATCCGTCAGTTCCTTTCGAATTTCCGCTTTCATGGTTTCCATACGCATAATATCATCCCCCTAGCTTCATCCTTGCTTCCGCCGAAACGCTTCACATATTTGCCGGCGTCCGCCTCCACATTTTTACCGAATGCAAAAAATGTAGGTGAATAAAATGTAAAATTTTCCATAACCCTTCCTTTCCACCCCACAGGTAATACCAATTTACAATACTTCTTTATTTTACCATAATCGCAAAAATAAAATTGGTAAAATCTACTCTGTTTCGGTACAAATCGTGTTATAATGAAACATCACCGATATTAAAACTGCTGTAAGGAGAGAAAACTATGGCACAGAATCCTATTGTAACCATTACTATGGAAGACGGTTCCGTTATGAAAGCGGAGCTCTATCCGGAAATCGCGCCGGAAAGCGTGAATAACTTTGTAACTTTAATCAATCAGCATTTCTATGACGGACTGATTTTTCACCGTGTCATCAGCGGATTCATGATTCAGGGAGGAGATCCGCTCGGACAGGGCTACGGCGGCCCAGGCTACAGCATTAAGGGAGAATTCAAAAACAACGGATTCGACAACCCTTTAAAACACACGGCAGGCGTTCTGTCCATGGCAAGAAGCGATAATCCGAATTCCGCCGGAAGCCAGTTCTTTATTATGCATAAAGATTCTCCGTTCTTAGACGGTCAGTATGCCGCATTCGGAAAGCTGATTGAAGGCATGGAAGTCGTAAATGCCATCGCTTCCGTCGATACAGACCTCCGTGACAAGCCTTTAAAGCCTCAGACCATGAAGACCGTGACCGTGGAAACCTTCGGTGTAGACTATCCGGAACCTCAGCATTTATAAGGTTTTCGGCTTGAAATCACATTCTCATAAGTACATATGTTCATTTTCTGTTCATAAATCTTTTACAGAATGTTGATTTCAAAATCATTGTTTGTTAATTTTCGGGTATTATTATAAGAACCATAAGAAGACTCCTCCTTCTTTTGTGGATAACAAACAATTGTGATATTTCGAATAACTTTTTCAGATTGAATGCCCGAATGTGTAAACGTTCGGGCATCCTCCCTTTTCAGGGACTTTTTTCATTTCAGGTGTCTCTTCCGGGGTGCCCGCATCATAAACATTAAACGAATTAGGAAGAATTCTCATGAAAGAAAACTACAAAAACGAAGTCCGCTATTATACCTTCCCCGCTTTTGAAGAACATAAGGAAATCGTGCACGCATTTACTTCACGTGAGTGCGGTGTCAGCAACGGCTATTATTCCTCTTTGAATATGGGCATTCATACGGGTGACGATTTGGAAAACATAAAGATGAATTATAAAATTCTTTGCAAAACGCTCGGTTTAAATCCAGACAACATCGTCCTCGCAAATCTTGTCCACGGTGATACGATTCGCAATGTCACAAAAGAGGACGCAGGTGCGGGACTTTGGAGAGAATTCCCCTACGACGGTGTGGACGGACTCTTAACCGACGAGCCCGGTCTGATTCTTACCGCCACATTCGCAGACTGTGTTCCGCTCTTTTTTTACGATCCCGTAAAAAAGGTTGCCGGAATCGCACACAGCGGCTGGAAAGGAACCGCACAGGAAATCGGCAGCAAGATGGTGGAACGCATGCAGTCAGACTACGGATGTAGTACAAATGATATTTTAGCCGGCATCGGACCCTCCATCGGAATGTGCTGCTTCGAAACGGACGTTGACGTTTTCTCCGAATTCGTAGAATTCCCCTACCTCGACGATGCATGGTTTTATAAAAAAGACAATGGAAAATTCGACATTGATTTATGGCGAATCAATTTGGAAATGCTCCTTTACGCAGGAATACCCGAAGACAATATTCATATCTCCGGGCTTTGTACCTGCTGTAATTCGGATATTTTCTTTTCTCACCGCGCCACAGGCGGAAAACGCGGCACCATGGCGGGAATTATTTCCATTAAAGAATAAAAGATCTGCCTATACACTATTTTTCTATTTCATTCCCTTTTACAGCAATTTTAGTGTTAACAATTATTC
>Ga0247611_10003329_pt1 | contig 23978 bp, 8 predicted proteins | sample 177DNAGHGhighgp2_FD_192422 | JGI IMG/M metagenome (GOLD analysis project Ga0247611, IMG submission 192422) | Sheep rumen microbial communities from Palmerston North, Manawatu-Wanganui, New Zealand - 1770 DNA GHGhigh gp2 | ecosystem: Host-associated > Mammals > Digestive system > Stomach > Rumen ... | reverse complement strand
CCTCATTGTTGTTGCGCATAAACACGTCGCTAATCAAGAGTGGGTTGCCGGGGTTGTTGTTAATATTAATTGTGTTGACATAGCGGTTCACCTCTTTGTTCCTGTCATACTCGCTTGTGGTGTTCACGTCAAGATTTAACTTAATGGCACCAGTTCCCTCATAAGGTGGAATCCACACGCGGTCGGTGTTAGAAAGCACATTGAAGAATGACTCAGATTGATCTCCATCCTTATGTACACGAGCAAACACTTGATAGGTGAGCCAATAACCATGATCCTCATATTGTGGCACCTGATAGTTGTGCTCATAAGTTCTAGACTTCGATGCTGGAGCTTCACCCTGAGATAAGTCGGTGTTACTAACATTAACTTGACAATAACCATTTTGGCCGTACACAAAAGAGAACAAAGGTTCGGGCTTGCGCACGCCATCCACTACGAGGTAAACATCGAAGTCTTCGGGAATAGCATTTTCGCTACCAACAATCCTGCTCACGGTAGTGGACCAGTCAAGCTTCACATTATAGGGATGCTCATATTGTGAAGTACCAGAGTAAGGCTGTGCACTGGCAGCAAGCTTACAAGTGTATAGTGCCAACGAGGGCGCATGTTGTGGGTTGTAGTTGAAGTAACGGATTACACGATACACAGCTTTATTATCGCTACCATATAACTTGAACAGGTCACGGCCGAAACCTTCTCGACTTGCTCCCGGGTTGTAATTGGCAAAAGCACCTTTATCATACTCCCAATATTCCATTCTATAGTCGGGAACCCAAAGGCAAACTCCTTCAATATCGCGGTGGTCGGCATCGTGGCTTGCATCAGGACTCAGTCCATGCATCGAGAAGGCATGAGCCTGCTCGGGCACACTTGAGCAGTCGTGCATCATGGTATAAATCTTGCCCTCCATAAGCTCGTTGTAGAAATTCGAATTCCATCCATCGGTCAATGAACTAATGGGGCTAAATTCCTCAAAGAGTGGCTTAGTGGGCATCTTAACCGACTGACGTGGTGTTCCCTTTGCAATAAAGTAGAAACGATTCATATTGAGCTCATCTACACTATAAAGTGTGCCAGAGTTGTGGTCGGCCTTGCTGTCGGGATCATTTACTCGCACGGCATTTGTTAAGAGCCTAACACTTTCTATTTCACTTGCGATGGAGTTATAAAGTGAAGTTGTTACACCATACTTAAGAGATGTATCCCAAGTGCTGGCTGTACCTAATGCGGGCTTATGATCAGTAGAGTTATATTTATAATCGTCTTTCATCTTTACAAGAAAGACAGTGAGTCCATGCTCTTCGGGTTGATCCACTATGGGACGCCTTGTCGTCACAGGATCAGGCGAGACGTTACTACTATTATCTTCCTTAATATATTCTGTTACATCTTCCCATTTAGTGAAAAACGGGTTATTATTAGCCCACAACTGCAATCCATTTCTATTAGCATCAAGTCCAAGCTCATACAGATAATCACTATGGTTCCACCAATTATCTTGCACATCGCCAGTATAATAATTATTTCTAACATGTCGAGTATAATCTATTTTGGTCGATAGATTGTTAGTTCGTACTGGTTTTCCATTATAAGTATCGAAACCCTGTGGTTTATACTGATAAATATTCTCCATACCTGCCGAGTCGGGGATAGCATAGTTTGACCCTGGAATCTTAGGATTAGTATAGACATAGCTGAGCAGCGCTATAATGTGCAAAGGGTTTGTTGCTTCATCCGAGACTTTGTTCTCGTGCAACACGCCTTGTTCATCTCTCCATGTGAATGGCGCCACATTAGCAGGGTCGTCATACCAAGCCTTGTCATGAATCACTGGATAAACTGGAGGGGGAAGCGCATCCTGCGCTGCAGCAGTCGTCGTCAAGCTAGGGAGCGAAAAGACTGCCGCCGTGATGAGGCAAATCAATCTGCCAATTCTTTTCGTTAGTTCTTTCATAATATTTTTTTCACAGAAATAAAAAGTGCTAGCCCACCAGCCATGTGTATTTTTGTTTAACAAGTTGCGTGTGGACTAAAGTCATGTCAGCGCGATTGCAAGTTTGTTGCCTCACACGTTTTCTCGTGGCACATTGCAACAATGCGCTAGGTAACAAGCACTAACTCGGGTGCAAGTTATCAAAAAAACGTTGTGGCATAACTCATAACCAAGTGGCAGACTTACGCACTTGTTTTCTCTCCATTTCATCAAATTCAAATAAACAAATAAACCATAAGGAAACAACAGATCCAAAAGGAAAGGATTTCTTATTCAAGGTTTACAAGATTAGATGTATTTTCTGGGTACAAAATTACAAAAAATATTAGAATTAATACAAGAATTATGCGACCTCCTCATGACTTTTTAAGATTGTTTAACAAAATGGACTGATGAGGCTGCCCCTAATGAAACATCGAGGTCAAAATGAAACATCGGGGTCTGACCCCATTGTTTCATTTTTGTGTACGACGGGCATGTTATACATCTGTGGTGAAAGTCCACACGGGGCGTAGTCACCGACGAACCCTATAGCGACTTGCAAGCTTCAATCGGCGACGATTGTGGGAGAGGAAGCAATAGCGAAATCGTGGCTTGACGAACAGAAATCAGATACTAAGGCGTATCAAGCGGACAAGTTGGCACAAGACAACGAAGTTGCGAGAAAATCATGCGCGCTATCAAGTCCAGGTCCAGCACATAAACAGCAAGGAACCTTTGCAGCCGGCGCATGTTCGATTCCTTGTCGGCAGCGGTGTCCATCGCATTGGCGAGCCTTACAAGGCTCACTGTCTGTGCCTTGACAAGCGCCTCCAGCAGAGCCATCAATTTGATGCGCGCCAGGTTCATAGATTGTCCCAAATGCTCTTGCATGATTGGAAAAAGTTTGCTAATTTTGCCTATGTTCTTGGAATTAGTAGCTTTCTTCATCTGAAAAATTGGTACTTTTTCTTTACAAAGTTACTAATTTCCAAGGACTTATGTAATACTTAACTACTTGATAATTAGTTAATTAGAGTTAAATTTTTAACTTTTTGTCATGTACTAAACAGACTGAAAATAAAATACAAATTACTTGAGATATGGCTACAACAGAAAATATAAGCACTATGGAACAGCTTCTTGCGAAATATAAGGTTGAACTGCCCAAGTATTGGGAGGATGAAAAGTATAAGTGGGAAGCAGTTAAACACTTCCAAGATAATTGGAATATTGATGCTGCCGACTTTGGAGAAATGTTCATCGAAGCTACAAGAAAGCATTACAATCTGCTTGGGTCGGGCATGTATTACCCACAAGCAATGATTCAAGAATTTGCTGCATTGGACGTTGAGCGCACACGCTCTATGTTCCGAAACCTATACGACGAGTCGCTTGACCTCAAGACGCGCATTAAGTCCTTTAAGGATGAGGCCGAATCCATGAGACAATTGCGCAGTAGCGAGTGGAATAACCACTATCAAGATTTGCACGCTATTAGCGTTTATCTCACATTCATGTACCCTGATCGTTACTTCATCTATAAATACACAGAACTGAAAAACTATGTCAATAAAGCAGGAGGAAATTTTATTGTGCATAGGAGCAACAAGCCAAACTATCTTGTCGATGTTTTCGACTATATGGAATCTATTCGTGTCACACTAGCCGAGGATGAAGAACTGTCGAATATAATTGAAGAGCTGACAACCAATGACAAATGCTTTAACGATAAGCACAAAAATGTGACAACAGTCGATTTTGTATATTATATCGGCAAACGTCTGCTCGACATTCCAGTTGTAGAACCTTCCGTTAATGATACAAAACAAGAAAATGAGCCTCGCTATTGGATTTATGCTCCAGGAGAAAGCGCATATAAGTGGGACTTTTGTCTTGAAAAAGACCTCATTTGCATTGGTTGGGATGAATTGGGCAATGTGTCGAACATCACGAGTCTTGAGAAAATGAGGGAAACGATGAAGTTGGTCTACGGCGAAGACAAGCCTTATTTACATAGTGGTTTAGCCGTATGGGAATTCTCGCACGTAATGAAACCTGGCGACATCATTTACGCCAAAAAAGGCTTGACGAAAATCATAGGTAGAGGAATCGTAACTGGTGAATACACTTACGATGACTCGCTTGAAGAATTCAACCACATTCGCTCCATTCAGTGGACGCACGAAGGATTATGGGAAGCGCCATGGAACTTGCCGCTAAAGACACTTACTGAGATTTCGGCCGAAAACGCCAATGTCTTTGATGACTTACTGAATGGAATGGGGACTATCAAACCAATCGAGAAAGTGGCTGAAGGAGCAACAGACGACTTGAAACAGTACTGGTGGCTTGTCGCAAATCCCAAGATTTGGACTTTAAGTGATATGAAAGTTGGGGAGGTGCAAGACTACACTCTTTACAATGACAACGGCAATCCTCGTCGTATATTCAAAAATTTCCAAAATGCAAAAGCAGGAGATTTGGTCATCGGTTATGAGGCTACACCAACAAAACAAATAGTTGCATTGTTGAAGATTCATAAACAAAATGATGGTAAGCAAATTTGGTTCAAAAAGATTGAATCATTGGATACTCCTATAGAATACTCAGCATTTAGACATCTTCCTGAACTGGAGAACATGGAGTTTTTCAAAAACTATACTGGCTCTCTCTTTAAACTAACAGAAGATGAATTTAATGTTATAATCGATCTTGTCCGTGATGATAATCCTATTGTTCCAGTATCACAGAAGATTAAATACACAGACCAGGACTTCTTGAATGAAGTGTTCATTCAGGAAAAAGACTTGGAAACGCTTAAATCACTTTTGTTAAGGAAGAAAAACCTTATTCTACAAGGTGCACCAGGTGTTGGTAAAACTTTTGCGGCTAAACGTCTTGCATATGCCATAATGGGAGAAATTGATGATGAACGCATCGAACAGGTTCAGTTCCACCAGAACTACAGCTATGAAGATTTCATGATGGGCTTTAAACCAAATGAAGAAGGTGGATTTGATATGCAGACAGGCATATTTTACAACTTCTGTAAAAGAGCGGCGGCAGCTGATAGTAATAAGCCATATTTCTTCATTATTGATGAGATTAACAGAGGAAATCTTAGTAAGATATTTGGCGAGCTGTTAATGCTTATTGAAGATGATTATCGTGGGAAGCCAATCAAACTGACTTATCGTGATGAGAAATTTTCTGTCCCATCAAACCTGCATATTATTGGTATGATGAACACAGCAGACCGCTCACTTGCAATGATAGACTACGCATTACGTCGCCGTTTCAGTTTCTTTGAAATGAAACCGGGCTTTGACTCAAAGAGTTTTAAAAATTATATAGATGGCTTCAGTAATGCCAGTCTATACAAACTTGTTGATGCTGTTGTTGAGTTGAACAACACCATCTTAAATGATGATTCTTTGGGTAGTGGTTTCTGCATTGGTCATAGTTATTTCTGCAATCTGAAAGTTATAACTGACAACATCTTGAAAGATATTGTTAAGTATGATATTGTACCAATGCTCCGAGAGTATTGGTTTGATAGCGATAATAAGTTTAAGGAAGAATCCCAGAAATTAATGGATGCTCTTAAATGACAAGTGACAAAGGCATATTAATTAAAAACATATACTATATGTTAGCCTATGCTTTTCAAGAGCTTAGGCAGAACAACTATGCCGAGATTGCTGGTGAAGATTTTGATGAAATCTATGATTTATTCGCTGAGATTTTAACAAGAGGTATATCTTTCCAATTAAAACAGGGATTACATCGCGAGTATATAAAGCGAGAAGAATCTCTTAATACTGTAAAAGGAAAGATTAATATAAATAAGACAATCTCATTAAGAACTAGAAACAGCAATCTCGTTGCTTGTGATTATGATGAGCTATCGGAAAACAATATATATAATCGCATCATAGTTACTACGGTTGAAATTTTGTTGAAACATTCAAATGTCAAGAAGAAAACTAAGTCTAGCTTAAAAAGACTGATGTTGTTCTTCTCAAATGTTCAACCAGTTGAAATAAAAACAATACATTGGAATACGCTTCGTTTCGACAGAAACAATCGAAACTATAGGATGCTATTATATATTTGCTATTTCATTCTGGATGGTCTGTTGATGACAACAGAAGATGGACAGTATAAGATGCGTGAGTTCTCTGACGAGCACATGAATCGTCTATTTGAAAAGTTTGTACTGGAATTTTACAAGAAAAAACATCCAAAACTTAATGCAAGAGCAAGTCAAGTGGAATGGAATATTGATAAGGAGCTTTCAACAGAGAGCATTTTGCCTATCATGCAGACTGACATCATGCTGACTTTAGGAGAACGAACTTTAATAATTGACACTAAATATTATGGAAGAACTTTGCAAAGTCAATTTGAAAAGAAATCAATCCATAATGGAAATCTTTATCAGATACATACTTATGTGACTGAATATGACAAAGATGGCACTGGCTATGTAGATGGCATGCTGCTTTATGCAAAGACTCAAGAAATTATTACTCCTGATGGTCAAATGAAATTGGCAAAAGGTAATACCATTTTCTTTAAAACTTTGGATTTAAACCAGGATTTCAAGAAAATCGAGAACAGTTTAAATAGTTTAATAGATTATTAATCATGAAGATATCTGCGCTGTTTAAGGAATATATATGGTTGATTGAGACGATAAATCGTGCCGGCAGGATTACTTTTGCCGAGATAAATGATAAGTGGAAACGCAAGGAGGAAAGCGGTGGCATGGAGTTCTCACGAACAACGTTCAACCGCCACCGTGATGCTATTCTTGACATGTTCGGTATCATCATAGAATGCGACCGCAAGGATGGCTACCGCTATTATATTGAGAACAAGGATGTACTGAATGAGGACAGTGTGCAGAACTGGATGTTCTCGACACTGAGCGTGAGCAATATGCTTAACGAGAATGTGGCACCTCGTTCTCTAGTCCCCTCGTTCTCTAGTCCCCTCGTTCTCTAGTCCTCTTGTCCTCTTGTTTTCTTGTCCTCTTGTCCTCTTGTTTTCTTGTCCTCTTGTCCTCTTGTCTTCTTGTTTTCTTGTCCTCTTGTTTTCTCGTCCTCATATTGCATTTTTCAGAAAAAAGCATTTACTTTGTGGCAAGATTTAGCCAGTTCATGTGAATGGTGCTAAAACAGGGGGGCTGCGACTAGCAGTCCCCTCATGGAAAGAAATGTGCCTTATTTAGAACTGAGAATATTAAAACACAATAAATTACTAGATTTATGAAGACTACAATCAATGAAGTGGATGGCAAGCTGGTTGCCACCTTCGAGGGCCAGCTCGACACTGCTGCGGCAGTCGAGGTGGAGAAAGAGATGAAGCCCCTCTACGACAACGAGGACAAAGACATCATTATCGACTGTGAGAAACTTGAGTATATCGCTTCGAGTGGATTACGCATCTTGCTCGGCATCCTCAAGAAGGCTAAGTCGCACGGCCACAGCGTCACCCTCAAGGGCCTCAACGACGACATCAAGAACGTGTTTAAAATGACTGGATTTATAAACCTTTTTAATTTTAGCTAACAAGCTAACAAGCTAACGAGCCGACGAGTTGACAAGGCAATAGTTATGTAGGGACAAGGCGTGCCTTGCCCGTTAAATGTGACCGCTACCATTGCCTTGTCAGCTCGTTAGCTTCTATTCATCAACAACTATGAAAATTACAGCACCCCTGGGCAAGTCCCAGTATGGGCTATATGTGGAATGTGCCAGTCATCCTGGCGAGCCATGCTACAACCTGCCCTACATCTATGTGCTTGACGGCAGCCTCGACGGCGAGCGCCTGTGCCAAGCGGTGATTACAGCCTTTAAGTCGCACCCCACATTGTTCACTCGCATCGAGCTTAGTGATGATGGTGAACCCCTGCAGACCATAGACCTCGATAATGAGCAGTTCACACTCGAGGTGAAAGAGATTACCGATATAGAGAAAGAGAAGCCCCACCTGGTGCAGCCTTTCAACATCTATGGCGACCGCCTGTTTCATGTGAGCGTGATGCACGACGCGGAGCATTACTACCTCTTCCTCGACTACCACCACATCATCGTTGACGGCACCTCGATGCAGCTCTTGCTGCACGACATAGAGAGAGCCTATAACAACGAAGCTCTGGAGCCCGAGGCCATGAGCATGGCGCAAATCGCGCTTGACGAGGCACAGAAGCGTCAGCAGCCCGAGTTTGAGGAGGCTAAAAAGTGGTATGCCACCACCTTCGACTGCGGTGACACCTTCACCCAGCTCATGCCCGACCTCTATGAGCCAGAGCACCGCGAGGCAAGTCTGCTTCACACCCTAGAGACCCCCATGGCTCGCGTTGACGAGTTCTGCCAGCGCCACGGCATCTACAAGAGCAACTTCTTCACGGCGGCCTTCAGCTTCCTGCTGGCGAAATACAACAACGAGGAGGAGTCGCTGTTCACCACCGTGTATAACGGTCGCCCCGACAAGCAGATGTCGCGCACCGTGGGCATGATGGTCAAGACGCTGCCAGTCTATGGCAAGTTTGACGCTGAGACCACCGTGCTCGACTTCCTACGCCTGCTGCAAGAGCAGATGAGCGGCTGCCGCAAGCACGACATCTACAGCTACAGCGACGTGATGACCGACCTGAACCTTCAGACCAACGTGATGTTTGCTTGGCACAGCCACCTCTTTGGCGACGAGCAATGGGCTGGCAAGCCCATGAAGACCGTGCGCCTGGGCAACAGCACCATCGACGCCTCGCTCTATCTCAAAACTTTCATCCTTGGCGACAAGGTGAATGTAAAAGCCGAGTACAACAGTAACGAATACACTCCTGAACTCGTGTCACAGCTGCTTGAGAGTTATGAGGCAGTGGTCGAGGGACTGCTCACTCAAGAAAAGCTTTGCGACATCGACATTGCCACTGCTGCGCAGGTAGAGGTGCTCGACACCTTCAACGACACCGACATGCCCTACGATGACACACAGTCTATCGTGTCGCTCTTCAAGCGGCAAGCTGCCGAGACTCCATCTAACACTGCGGTGGTATATAGTGGCCGCAGCTACACCTACGCCCAGGTCGATGACATCAGCAACCGCATTGCCGCTTGCATCGCCGCCAAGGGGCTGGGCAAGGAAGATGTGGTGAGCGTGCTCATACCACGCAGCGAGTGGATGGCAATCGCCTCGCTGGGCGTGCTCAAGGCCGGCTGTGCCTATCAGCCCCTCGACCCGAGTTATCCCACCGAGCGCCTCAACTTCATGATGAAAGACGCGAGCGCCAAGTTGCTCATTGCCGATGCCGAGCTGCGGCCTCTCGTCAATGAATATGACGGCGATGTGCTGCTCACCAGCGACATTAGCACCCTGCCCAGTGCACCAGCTCCCGATGTGGAGATTGAGCCCGACCAGCTGTTTATCATGCTCTACACCAGCGGCTCTACTGGCGTGCCCAAGGGCTGCCAGCTCACCCACCGCAACCTCGTGGCCTTCTGCCACTGGTTCCAGGGTTATTATAATCTCAAGCCCGAGAGCCGTGTTGCGGCCTATGCCAGCTATGGCTTTGATGCCTGCATGATGGATCTTTATCCCACTCTCACCTGTGGTGCTGCCGTTCACATCATTCCCGAGGATATACGCCTCGACCTGATAGCCTTGAACGACTACTTTGAGAGCAACGGCATTACCAACTCGTTCATGACCACACAGGTGGCTTATCAGTTTGCCACGGGCATAGTTAACCACTCACTAAAACATTTATCTACTGGCGGCGAGAAACTGGCGTCGCTTGACCCCCCTGTGGGATATAAGCTCCACAACGTGTATGGCCCCACCGAGTGTACAATATTTGTGACACAATATTGCGTTGAAGAGCGCATAAAAGATATTCCCATTGGCAAAGCGCTTGGGAACACCAAGCTCTACATCGTTGACCCACAAGGGCATCGCCTGCCAGTGGGAGCAGCTGGCGAGCTGTGGGTTGCTGGTCCGCAGGTGAGCCGTGGCTACCTCAACCGTCCCGAGAAGACCGCCGAGGTGTATATCAACAACCCCTTCAACAGCGAGAAGAAATATAGTCATGTATATCGCACTGGCGACATAGTGCGCTACTTGCCTAGTGGCGACATCCAGTTTGTGGGCCGTCGCGACGGTCAGGTCAAGATTCGTGGCTTCCGCATCGAGCTAAAGGAAGTGGAGGGCATTATCCGCGAGTTCCCTGGCATCAAGGACGCTACAGTGCAGGCCTTCGACGAGGAAGGCGGCGGCAAGTTCATCGCAGCCTATATCGTGAGCGATGAGACCATCGACATCGAGGCTCTCAACAATTTCATCCTCGATGAGAAACCGCCTTACATGGTGCCTGCCGTGACGATGCAGATTGAAGCTATCCCGCTCAACCAGAATCAAAAGGTGAACAAGCGCGCCCTGCCCAAGCCCGAGAAGAAGGCGGCAGCCATCGAGGAGAGCAACGCACCCATGAACGTGCTCGAGCAAGAGCTGCACGAGATGATTGCCGGCATTGTGGGCAACACCGAGTTTGGCATCACCACGCCGCTTGGATATACCGGCTTGACATCAATCTCGTCGATACGCCTTGCCGTGCAGGTCAACAAGCGCTATGGCGTGGCGCTCGACTCCAAGTCGCTCGTCAAGACTGGCACGCTCCAGACCATAGAGAACGAAATTCTCGCCCACCTGATGGCTGGTGAGAAGTCGGTTGCCACCTCATCGGCGGCAAGGGGTGAGACCAAGACCGCCGTGCCACTGTCTTATGCTCAAACTGGCGTGTATTTCGAGTGCCTGAAGAACCCCACTTCCACTATCTATAACATCCCCTACCTGCTGTCTTATCCCGAGGGCACCAATGCCCAGCGGCTTGCCGAGGCAGTGAAACGTGTGGTGGAGAGCCACCCCGAACTGGGCGTGCATTTCACCACCGAGGGCGACAAGATAATGCAGACCACAGAGCAGGGCGTGCCAGTGAATATCCCTGTCACCCACATGAGCGACGAGGAGCTGCAGACCTATAAGAACGACTTTGTGAAACCCTTCAACTTGCAGAAGGCACCGCTCTACCGCTTTGAGGTGGTGACCACGCCGGGCGGAGTGCATCTGCTCTTTGACGTACACCACTTGCTCTTCGACGGTGGCTCGGCCGACTTGCTCATACGTCAAATCAACGCCGCCCTCGAGGGCAAGGCAGTGGAGAAGGAGACTTATTCCTACCTCGACTTTGTCACCGACCAGCAAGCAGCCGAGGACAGCGACACCTTCAAGGCGTCGCAGCAGTTCTTTGCCGAGCGACTTGCCACCTGCGAGGGTGCCAGCGAGATTCCTGGCGACCTGCCCAAGAGCGATGTGCAGGGTCTCATTGGCGAGGCGGTGTGTGCTGTTGACCATGACAAGGCTAGCGCCTACTGCCGCAGCCAGGAGGTGACTCCTGCTCACTTGTTCCTCGCTGCCACAAGCTATGTGGTGTCGCGCTACACTAACAACCGCGAGGTGTTTCTGTGCACTGTGAGCAGCGGTCGCTCTAACCTCAAGATTGCCGACACGGTGGGCATGTTTGTCAACACCTTGCCACTGGGCATCGCCATCGACGACGTGACGGTTAGCGACTTCCTGAAAGCTATAAGCGACACCTTCGACAGCACACTACGCCACGAGGATTACCCCTTTGCGCGCATTGCTGCCGACTATGGCTTCCGCCCCGCTATCGCCTATGCCTATCAGGTGGGCGTGCTCTCGCAGTATAGCGTCAATGGCAAGCCCATTGAGCAGGAATTGCTTGAGCTTAACGTGCCTAAGTTTAAGATAAACATCAAGATAGAGACACGAGGCATCGTGGTGCAATATGACAACGCCATCTACTCCGAGAAGCTGGCAACAGCGCTGGCACAGAGCATCGGGGCTGTGGTGGAGCGCATGATGGAGCAACCCGCCGGGAAGGTGCGGCAGCTCTCAATCGTCAGCCAGGAGCAAGAAGCAGAGCTCGCTGCCCTGCGACAGGTGGCCACTGGCGACGCGCCACTGCGCTTCTTCCACGAGTGCATCAGCCACTTCGCCGCTTCGCAGCCCGAGCACGACGCCCTCATTGCCTGCGACGGCAAGTTCTCCTATAAGGAGATGGACGAGGTGACCACACGCATCGCCGCTGCCCTCCAGGCTCGTGGCGTGAAGGAACGCGACCGTGTGGCGCTGCTGCTGCCACGCACCAGCCGCTTGATTTTGTCGCTCTTCGGTGTGCTCAAGGCGGGTGCCGCCTATATCCCCTGCGATCCCGAATATCCTGCCGACCGCATCAAGCTCATCCTCGAGGACAGCGAGGCACGCTACATCATCACCACTGCCGACCGCCTCGGCACTGTGCCGCCCGAGAAGGCGATTAACGTCGAGGAGCTGATAGCTGGCGATGCCGAGTACCGCCAGCCCGATATTGCCCCCGACGACCTGGCCTACCTCATCTACACCAGCGGCTCTACAGGTCGTCCCAAGGGTGTGATGCTGCGTCACGAGGGCATCTGTAACTACCTCTACGGCCATCCAGCTAATGTCTTTGCCAATGGCGTGCTCACCGATGCCGAGCGCATCTTGAGCGTGACCACAATCTCGTTTGACGCCGCGCTGCAAGACATAGGCATGGCCTATTACAACGGCAAGACCCTGGTGGTAGCCACCGAGGAGCAGGCCAACAACCCTCTCGAACTGGCGCAGCTCATCACCGAGCAGCACATCAACATGGTGAGCGGCACACCCTCGCGCTGGCAGACGTGGCTCACCAGCGACGACTTTGCCAATGCAATATCTAATGTGGCTATTGTGCGCGCCGGTGGCGAGAAGTTCAGCGACCAGCTGCTGCATCAGGTGCGCTCTGTCACTAAGGCACGCATCTTCAACTGCTATGGCCCCACCGAGATTACTGTGGCATCTAACAACAAGGAGCTCACACGCGCCTACATGGTTACCGTGGGCAAGCCACAGCTTAATGTCAAGGAGTTTATCGTCGATGCCGACGGCAATGAGCTGCCAGTGGGCGTAGTGGGCGAGCTCTACATTGGCGGTCGTGGTGTGGCGCGAGGCTATAACAACCTCGACGAGATGACTCGCGAGCGCTTCATCGACTATCACGGCACACGCATCTACAAGAGCGGCGACTACGCTAAGTGGCTGCCCGACGGCGATGTGGTGATACTGGGCCGCACCGACCATCAAATCAAGCTGCGCGGCCTGCGCATAGAGCTTGGCGAGATCGAGAACGTGATGCTGCGAGTTGAAGGCATCGACAAGGTGGTGATCATGATTCGCAAGATTGGCGGCAAGGAGCACCTGTGTGCCTACTACACCGCCGACCGCGAGATAGCCCCCGATGCTCTCAAGGCCGAGATTTCGAAGAGCCTCACGCAATATATGGTGCCTACCGCCTATCGCCAGCTCGAGAAGATGCCTATGACTCCTAATGGCAAGACCGACGTGAAAGCGTTGCCCGAACCCGAGCTCGCCATCGCCTCGGCCTACGAGGAGCCGGCAACCGACACCGAGCGCACCTTCTGCGAGATTTTTGCCGACATCCTGCAAATGGACAAGGTGGGTGCTACCGACAACTTCTTTGAGCTTGGCGGCACTTCGCTGGTGGTGACACGCGTCATCATCGAGGCCGACAAGGCGGGAATGCATGTGGCCTACGGCGACGTCTTTGCCAACCCCACTCCGCGACAGCTGGCACGCCTGGTGACTGGTGAGACAGTGGAAGATGGTCCCGACGAGGTGAAAGCCTTCGACTACACCGCCATTAGTGAGGTGCTCAAGGGCAACACGCTCGACGCCTTCCGCCATGGCGAGCGCCGCCAGCTGGGCAACGTGCTGCTCACGGGAGCTACGGGTTACCTGGGCATCCACATCCTGCGCGAGCTCATCGACAGCGATGCCCGCAACATCTACTGCCTGGTGCGCGGCAAGGACGCCGAGAAGGCCGAGAGCCGATTGCGCACACTGCTCTATTACTATTTTGCCAACGCTTTCCAGGACCTCTTTGGCAAGCGCCTGCACATTGTGGTGGGCGACGTGACGAGCGACTTTGGCCAAGACCTCGACATCGACACCGTGGTCAACTGCGCCGCCATCGTCAAGCACTTCAGCGAGGGCACTGAGATTGAGGACGTGAACATAGGCGGTGCGCAGCGATGCGTGGATTACTGTCTCAGCAAGAATGCCACTCTGGTACACATCTCCACGGCAAGCACGCGTGGTCTGTGGGCTGGCGAGGCACGCGACGACGTGTTCACCGAGCAACGCCTCTACATGGGTCAGTTCCTGGGCAATAAGTATATATACTCGAAGTTTATGGCCGAGCGACTCATCCTCGACGCTATTGCCACCAAGGGACTCTGCGCCAAGATAATGCGTGTGGGTAACCTTGCCGCGCGATCGACCGACGGCGAGTTCCAGGCCAACTTCCAGACCAACTCCTTCATGGGACGCATCAAGGTGTATAACATGCTTGGCGAGTGTCCTTACAGCATGCGCAACAAGCGCGTGGAGTTCTCGCCCATCAACGAGGTGGCTCATGCCATTGTGATGCTTGCCACCACACCGCGCGAGTGCTGCGTGTTCCACCCCTACAATATCCACACCCAGTTCCTGGGCGACGTGCTCATGGGGCTCACCAGCGTGGGTGAGGGCATACGCTTTGTGGAGCAAGAAGAATTTGACAAGGCTATGGAAGAGGCTAAAAACGACCCCGCCAAGGCACGCCAGATGTCGAGCCTGCTAGCCTACCAGGACATGGCACATGGCCAGAAGACCACCGACGTCACCCGCGACAACGACTACACCACCCAGGTGCTCTACCGCTTGGGCTTCGCCTGGTCGCCCACCTCGTGGGACTACGTTGAGCGCATGCTCACCGCCATCGGTGGCCTGGGCTTCTTCGACCTCGAGTAATAGCACATGACTCAATGTCCTCAAAAGGGATGTCCTCAAAAGAACAGTCCCTTTGAGGACATCCCTTTGAAACATATATGTCAGATCAGCGCAAGATATCCATCCGTTTCTACAACGAGCGCGAAGTGCGTGCCGTGTGGGACAACGAGAGCAACCGATGATGGTTCTCGGTTCTCGACATTGTGGGTGTGATTAATGAGCAAGACGACTACAATCGCACCCGCAATTACTGGAAATATCTCAAGACCAAGCTACGCAAGCAAGGAAGTGAAGTGGTTAGTGTCACTAACCAGTTGAAATTGCTTGCACTCACTGGCAAGATTCACGACCGCGAGACCTTCATGAAAGGCATCGATTATTCCTATTACTATGAACAGGAGGATTAATATCTGAAATAACATCTTAAAATGTCGTCAAAAGAATGTCGCCCATAGAGGACGCCACATCAGGTTGCTGCTCCTTATGGGCTGTTGGTTGAAAATTATTGAATAATTATTTGTAAATCATTGCATAATTAATTGTATTTTACTACCTTTGCGACCGTTTTCTGAGAAATAACACATTTTTATTAATACTTTAAACTGAACTTATAATGAGAAAATTTTTAACCTTGCTAATGCTCTTCTCCTTTGCCATAACGGCCAGGGCTGGAGAGCAGACTATCACCATCTCCCGCAACGATGGACAATTTAACAGTGCCCAGGGCGTTTATTATGCCTCGAAGGGTGGTGTGACAATGACCATGTCGGGTGGCATGAACAACTCTAACTTCTTGGTACTGCGCCACCAGAACACGGTAACCTTCAAGTCGGCAAACTTTGCCATCAAGAAGATTATCTTCCATTGCCTCGACGATTTCAAGGAGGGTAACAACGATGTGTTCTACTGGGGACCAACCACAATGAATGTCATGACAGTGAATTACAAACCCGCTGGCTCCAGTACCACAACAGCTGTTGTCCCAGGAAAGTTTACTGCAAGCGGCTATGATGGCACTTGGGTATCATCTTTCTCGGGCACTTGGACTTCAACTTTCCGTCCAACCAATGGTTCTGGTACCGAGACAAGAACTCATACAAGTTTTGACAATGGTTGGCCAGCAGGCAATCAACTGATTTTTGGCAGTTTGGGCAAGCCTGTCCGTTTCTCCTCAATTGATATTGTTGTAGAAAAGGAAGATGGCGACATCTATGACCTTGTGACTGATGTAAGTCAAATTCAAGACCAGCATAATTATCTTATCGTTAACTGGGAAAATGCCAAAGCACTAAGTGTCAACACTAAACAAGGTAGAAATAGTAAAGATGTCCGTACTGGTTCTCCTGTTGAATTTATCTCAGGCCAAATTAATGGCACTACTAACGAATATGCCAAAGTGAAAACCGATGGTGAAGCACAAATTATCAAATTTGAGAAACACACCCTGCCAATTTCGAATGCTTCTGGCATTATCAATAATGAACGTAAATGGACTTTTAATGCAGGTGGTAATTACTTGCGAATTTATAGCTCTGCCGCTACAAATTTATCAGGCAATAATGGTCCAGACTTATACGGAGAATCTTCCATTGACCCTGAATGGTCTTATGCCGCAATATGGTTAGGAAATAGTGACGCTGGTTATAATGTTAGAATTCGATTCAGGGATATGAGTTCAACTGATTACCCACGTCCCACAAGTAGTACATATCAGATTGGCTATAATCGCACTAACAATTATTTCAGAGACTTAGACTATGTAAATTATAACAATGCCACTGCACAGCAAGTGCGCCTCTACACTCCTGCCATTCCTTATGATGTGACTACAGAGGTGCGCCCAGAGGTAACAGAAGGCAATACCCCCTATGGAACTATTGCATTGAGAGATGGTGTTATAGCCAGCGATGACACATATACTTCAGGAACTTCCCAGCAATATGAAGTTGTGTCGTTCTTGGTAACTCCTGCCGTTGGCAAGAAGATTTCGAGCGTCACTATTCAGGCTGGCACTCAAACTATTGAGCCACAGAGCATCACTCACACCACAAATGGTGTGCTCTATACCTTTGCGATGCCAGCCAACGATGTGCACATCATCGCTGAGTTTGCCGATGTTCAGTATCACAACATCTACACCTATGTTAGACCCAAAACATTCTACGGCAATATCTTCCTTACCGATGGCTATGTGGTTCAAGAAAACCAAGTGCAGTCCTACGAGGGTGAAAATGTGGTTTTCAATGTGATGGCCAACCTCAAGGATATTGCCAATGAGAACAGTGGTTATTACGAGCTGTCTTATGTCACCTTGAAAATTGGAGAAGGCGAAGAAATCACTATCGCTGCCGACCAGCTTGGTAACTACAATTTCACAATGCCCGATGATGACGTTACCATCACTGCTTACTTCTATGATGACAGCAAGACACCGCTTTATCTGCTTGGAACCGACAATGGCAGCGCATGGCACTCATACGGTCCACGTTTTAACTATGATGATGAAACCGATGAGTACTACATCGATGTTTACTACAAGGGCAATGGAAACTATGGCGACACTGATGGCTATGCATACGGTGAGTTTAGCGTGTCATGGAGAATAGACCTCAACGACAACTGGGACAACATCAACAACCACGGCTGGCGCGGTTGTCCTTATACCGATGATTATGAGATGACCGAGCAATATGACTACGGCTTGAGCTATGATAATGCAAACCAGGACAAACACTTTAAGATTGCCGCAGGTATCTATCGCATAAAGGTGGGTACTCAGGCTAGTCAGGACAAAGGTTACTTGGCTCTCAATCATCTATCGGTGAAGAAATACCCCATCGCCCTCACTTTTGACCCGGCTGGTGGCGCTACTGCCGCCGAGGCTGTGGAGGTGGGTCAGCATCAGCTGGTATCGCTCCAGGGTGACCTTTACAACAAGATTAAGGCTATCAATCCTAATGAGGCCGACGCCAACTTCATGTACAAAGCCACAGTTGATGGTAGCACTACTACCACTGAGAGTGCTGGCGCAAGCACGTCGCAGATTGCCACTCTCGACGTGGTGAACGAGGGCGAGACCGTGACTCAGCTTGAGGGCTGGAACTACCTGGGCTGGATTGTGGCAAACAACACTGGCTACTATAAGGTAATCGACACTCCGCTGCACTGGATTGAGAAGAATGGCGAGAAGGACAAGACCTACACCGTGAGCGACCGTCTGCAAGGCGTTTATGCTCAAGGCTCAAGCCTGTGGTGTAAAGACCTGGGCGACATCTCTATCATCAAGACCACTCCAAACGCTGGGCAGGTCGATTACTTGGCAAAGACATTGACAACTGCCGATCACCTGTTCTCCGATGCTATGCGCGTGGGCGACTGGGACCAGAGCAACTGGGTAGAGCTCGACTTCTCGGGCTTCGGTGCCCAGGGCAACGACATGGCCGTCGCTTTGAAGGATCACTTTATTAAGGCTAAGACCGTCACTGGCGTGTATAGCGATGATGTGAACTACACTATTAAAGTTAGCTCTACTCCTGTGGCCGATGGCGATGCCAGCTATGTGCCCAACACTTACTGCACTGCCAACTTCCTTGAGTCGAACCTTATGAGCGGCACTAGCGCAGGCCCCACCATTAATGGCACTACCTATTACTTCTTGAATCCCAAGATTCAGGAGTATGCCATTGTCACCTACGCTATGTGGGACAAGGCTCAGCAGATTATGGTAATTCCTGATAACACCCCCTTTGACGGCGCTGCCTGCATAGGCCGCTGGGATTTGAATAACGTGGGTGACCAACTGACGGCTCTTGACGCTGCATTTGATGCTCCCGAGACTAGCAACAATGTTTATGAGTTCCACATCATCGTGCAGCGCACCGACAAGAGCTATGGCACACCTTCCGCTGCCACTCAGCAAGGCGCTCCAGCACTCAAAGATGCCCCATCGCTCAAGCCAGAGCAGACGGCTTCGCCAGTGCTTCGTACTCAGCCTCTCGACCTGACGGCCGACAGTCCGCTGCCCACAGCCATCACCCGCGTGGGCACCGAGGCACAGCCCGTGAGCGTGGAGTATGTGAACATCGCCGGCGTGCGCAGCAGCAAGCCCTGGCAGGGCGTGAACATCATCGTCACCCGCTACAGCGACGGCACAACAACTACTACCAAAGTGGTGAAGTAATAAATTGGGTTTATCGCACAATTGTGCGGCTCATATAAAAACGTGTTCCTTGCATTACTGTGGGGAGCACGTTTTTTCATGCCCCCAATAGGGGTTCTATGTACGTCGGCTCCGCCGTCGTGCCATCTTCGTGCTATCTTTTTTCTCTGAGTGAAAAAACTGGCTTACAAATAACTAATTACTGAAAACTTTTTTGTAATTTTGCATGATTTTTCTTAAAAAGGACATAAAATATCTGTTTTAAAAGGATAATATTAATATTAATTGAAACATTATAGAATATGAAACGATTTTTTACTTCTCTCATGATTACCGCGCTGGCAGTGGCTGCCTGGGCGCAGCCCACTGCGGTGAAGAACCGTGCGTTCTTTGAGGGCATCAGCTACAACTGGCCCTTTAACGCCCCAACTACTGCGCAGCAGAGCAGCAATCTGGGTCAGGTGGCTACCGACCCCGACCAGATTATCGCCATGCTGCGAGAAATCTACACTAACCGCAACATCCCCGGCAACTACGCCCGAGGCTACTCCGCTGTAGGTGTCAACGAAGGCACCTGGACCAATGGAGTTGCCACCGGCAACTACCCCGTGGCCTATCCCGCGGTAGGAGCACTAGGCATGAGTAATAATACTTTTGAGTACTTCCGATTCAATGATTCATACGGATGGAACATACCTGGAACAATAAAAACTTCTGAGGGCAAAGGCAGTGTGACCTTCAAAGCAAACAATCAATCTGACCGCTCGCGCTTTGGCTCTATTAAAAAGTCAGGCATCACAGTGAAGGCAACCAACTTGTGCTACCCTGTAGGATCTTCGTATTCTAACTACACTGGCTACTACCTTGTGAATAAAAATGACACGCTGATAATCACAGCCGCTCCAGGAAGAAAAATCATCAAAGTCACTCTAGCGTTCCGCTCGGGTTACACTGGTGGCACATCAACGAATTTTTACAGCGGACGGGCATCAAAAGTTTTTAGGGTCATGACTAGCCAGTGCCAGATCTCCCAAATTGATGTGGAATATGAAGCCGAAGCTGTTACAGAATTACCTACCAGTGCTACGTTCCCCGACTTTTATAGCGGCTCAGAAACGGTTAGCTTCACCCCGGGCATCAACTATGGTGTGGGTTATAGTAGTGAGTACTCTGGCAATCGTGCAAATCAGGGTGCTTTCGGCATAGGCTATGTGTCGAGCATGGGTACTAGTACAAGCACCTATTACAGAGCTAATAATGGCTCCACCCAGTGGTTCTTCACTCAGGAGGGCTACATCATGACCCATTTCAAACTCAACTTTGAGTCGGTGACATATGGCACATCTAACATCCAGTCTATTTCCTATCTTGCGTTAGACGGTAGCACTTACACCACAATAAACGCCAGCACCACGCCGTCGCTGAGCGACTTCCTCACCGACGCCACCACATTGGAGTTTGATCTGCCCACCAACTACGTATCCGTAATTCCAAAATCCAATACTGAAATGCATATCACAGGTGTTGAAGCAACCTACGTGTACAACAATTTCGATGACATATACCTCACTCGCGACACTTATGTTCCCAATGAGGAGGGTAACACCTTGTTGCTTGTTGAAGTTAAAGATGGCGTAACACCAACTACTCTCCAACAATCAGGACTGGCAACATTTACAAATAACACCTTTGACAACTACAATATTACCGATTATAATTCATTGCGCAATGTTGTAGATGCCACTATTAAGTCAGTTCGTGTGGTTACAGAGGCAAAGCGCATGGGTGAGGGAACGGAGAATGCTGGCACCCTGTTTAAGATTGACTGCGACAAGCTCAACCGTTTCTTCTTGCTTGGCAAGGGTCAGTTGCGCTGGTTTGACAATGACTACAACACAAATGCTGTCAATGCGTCCACACCACCTCGTAGTAGCACGCAATATACTGAGGGCCAGCCCTTCTTCTTAGCTGGCACCACCACATCTTCCAACCTAAATCAGACTTACACCTATGACCGCTCCAAGTACTTCGACCAAAGCATGGAGTACCTGTTTGGTCACATGTTTGAGCAGTTCAGCCCATCAATGGCAAGTGGCGGCTCTTCGCTCAACGATATTTACAAACTTTTGGCAGTAAATATGCAGAGTTTCAATGTTGTTCATGACTGTATTGACGTGTTATCTGCCGAGAGCACTGGTCATGAGTTCAACATGTATGGCAAGACATCAACTAGCGATGACTGCCAGGATGTGCGTGACATGATGTTCTTCATTCCCGACTACCGCATGCTGGCTCACAATGGCAACTCTACTGTGAGCAAGCGCGACCCCTATAAAGCACAGAAATTCCTTTATTACAATCCTGATCATGCTCCAAAGATGGGACTCTTTGTAATCAAACTTGATGAGATTACCGAGGATAAGGCTGTGAAGGTTGAGGGTCAAGATGCATACGATGTGACTCTCACCTGGAATTCAAACCTTCTCAACTTCTTGCCTGGTGAAGATGGTGTTTACAACCTCTACCGTGTGACCAACATCGACGGCGTTGAAACCTATACTCCAGTGAAGGACAGCAACGGAAATGACGTGACCATCACTGCCAACACTCAAGCTGGCCTCACCTACACCGACCGTGTGGCACAGTTGCCCAACGAAGGTCAGACAATCACTTATGTTGTTCGTGGACGTGATGCAGGCAATTTCCTGAGCCTGCAGATGTCGAACAAGGAGAGCGTGTATATCCCTGGCATCGACGTGAGCGAGGACCTGAACCTCAAGCTCAAGGCCGACTACTACAGCCGCTTCGACCCACAAGAGGAGAAGAACAACTACTCTAATCTCGTGACTATGGGCACTGTGGTGTCAAACATCACTGGTGAGGAGTTGCAGCAAGGCACTCTCACCTTCACTCGAGCCTATACCGATGCCACAGGCAACCACTGTGATCCCATCGCCGTGGGCACCGTGACAAACCTGAATCAAAGTACTAAAAAAGGAACAATGAAGGTGACGATGCAAAACCAAGACTTCTTCAAGTATGGCTACAACAGCAATGGCACTGCAAGTGCTAGTGCGCCAAATCCATCCTTCAATGTTACGTTCACATACAATGCCAACGGTGTAACCTTCAATGGTGACGGCATCAAGTTCTACGACAACTTCTCGGCATCGGTGGCCGGCAACACTCATCCAAGCAAATATACCTATCAGGTGAACTTCGTCTTTGGCGACAAGTATGCCCAGAGCAACACGATGGACATCTACGTTCACAAGACCCAGCTCGTGATGGATCCCGAGGGCAACCGCAGTGTCACCGCGGCACAAATTGCAAGCGATGACGAGAAGATTAACCGCGCTCTGCCCGCTAACGCTCCTGTTGAGTTTGGCATTGATGTGAAGTACAGCAGCAAGAGCGAGATTTTGCGTTACGACGCTTATCGCTGGCCTAACACCGCCCCTCGTTACATCATTGAGCCCAGCAGTGCAGCAAACAACGAGCAAGATGTGGCTCCAAATGGTATAGCCGGCAACCAGGGCACCTATTACACCACCGCCATGAACGCTGTGGCAGGTGCTAATGTGCCTGTTACCGAAGGACAAACCGCTCAGGCGCTGTTTACCGACCCATATCCCGTTACTAACATAGGTACTTATTTCTACGCCCCGGTTGTTGAGACCTTCGCTCCCAGTGCCGACCGCAGCGACTACAACACCTATGGCGCACCACTGCAGCAAGCTGCTACCGGCAAGGTGGCAGTGAGCGTGAAAGAGCCATTCGTTGACGAGGAAGAACACCTCGACTACTCGCTCATGAGCGAGCACACTTGGGATGTAAATGGAGACCAGTATGCTTACTACAACATCTATCTGCAAGTGAACCAGAGCAGCATTCCTGCTGGCTATAGCATCTACAAGGTGCGTGCTTGGCGCAAGGTAGATCCCAGCCTTCTTGGTGAGGAGTACAGCAAGTATAACTACCGCATGGGCATCGATGGCGAGTATCTCTACGAGGAGCTCGACAACGTGGAGCTTGGTGTGGGCGACCTCCTGGGCACTGGCAAAGACATTAATGGTCAAGTGAAATGCACCTTTGGTGCTCGCAAGCTGCGTACCAGTGCAGACGAGACTGGCGTAATCGACGAGCTCAAAGCAGAGTTTGTGGTTCGTGTATATTTCACCGCGGCAACTCCATCTGGCGCACCAATGATCAAGGCCGATGGCGACACCAAGTACTATGTGATAGAGACCACTGCCGAGAAAACCTTCGACTGGAAGGACGGCGTGGTAACTGGTGTGGCACAGCTCACCACCAGTGGTGATGTGCAGGGTGTTACCTACTACAACGTGGCTGGTGCCGCCAGCTCTCAGCCCTGGCAGGGCGTGAACATTGTGGTGACTCGCTACAGCGACGGCACCACCACCACCGCCAAGGTTGTGAAGTGATCTGTTTCACATAATTCATCGATGCGGCATCCCCTCGTTGAGGCGGGTGCCGCATTCGTGATTTGCTCGTTATAAAAATAATGAGTAATTTTGCAAGAAATAAACAAATCATGGACTTGACACAGATTAGAGGAATCGCCTTCGACGTGGATGGCGTGTTGTCGCCGAGCATTATCCCCATTAGTGATGACGGGATGCCGTGCCGCATGCTCAACGTCAAGGACGGCTATGCCATTCAGCTGGCGGTGAAGAAGGGCCTGCGCCTCGCCATCATCAGTGGCGGACGCTCCCAGGCAGTGGAGATGCGTTATCGCAGCCTGGGCGTGAAGGATATTTTTATGGGTGCCGCCTTCAAGCTGCCCATCTTCGAGCAATGGCTTGCTGGCGCGAGTCTCAAGGCCAGCGAGGTGATTTTCGTGGGCGACGACATCCCCGACCTCCACACTATGCGTGCCGCGGG
>Ga0247611_10003328_pt1 | contig 24000 bp, 10 predicted proteins | sample 177DNAGHGhighgp2_FD_192422 | JGI IMG/M metagenome (GOLD analysis project Ga0247611, IMG submission 192422) | Sheep rumen microbial communities from Palmerston North, Manawatu-Wanganui, New Zealand - 1770 DNA GHGhigh gp2 | ecosystem: Host-associated > Mammals > Digestive system > Stomach > Rumen... | reverse complement strand
TAACGAACTTTAATTCTTTAACCTCTAATACAAGTGGTACCATGATTTCAGGCTCAACCTTAATACCTTTTTTAACTGTATTAATTGCAGCTTTAATAATAGCTGTAGTTTGCATTTCACAAATTTCAGGATATGTTACTGCAAGTCTACATCCACGGTGACCCATCATTGGGTTAGATTCATGTAAATCAGCAATTTTATCTTTAACTTGAGCTACAGTTTTACCTGTTGCTTTAGCTAATTCTTCAATTAAATTATCTTCCTTTGGTAAGAATTCATGTAGAGGTGGGTCAAGTAGACGTACATTTACATTCTTTCCTGCCATGATTTCATATAAGTCTTCGAAATCCTTTTGTTGCATTGGCTCTAATTCATTTAATGCTGCAACTCTTTCTTCCTTTGTATCAGCTAAAATCATCTTTCTCATAGAGAAGATTCTATCCTTATCAAAGAACATATGTTCAGTACGGCATAGACCGATACCTTCAGCACCAAATAATAATGCTTGCTTTGTATCTCTTGGGTTATCAGCGTTAGTTCTAACAGCTAAATATTTATTTTCATCTACCCACTTCATGAATCTTCCGAATAAACCAGATGTTAAATCAGGTGCAATTGTCTTAATAGCTCCTAAATAAACATTACCTGTTGATCCATCAATTGAGAATGTATCCTTATCTGTATATACCTTACCATTAATTGTTACAGTTCTTGATGCTTCATCAATTAATGCTTCAGCACATCCACATACACAGCATTTACCCATACCACGAGCAACTACTGCAGCATGTGATGTCATACCACCACGCATTGTTAAAATTGCTTCAGATGAAATCATACCAACGATATCCTCTGGTGATGTTTCAGCTCTAACTAATACAACCTTTTCACCGGCATTATGACGCTTTTCAGCCTCTTCAGCACTGAATGCTAACTTACCTGTACCAGCACCAGGTCCTGCAGGAAGACCTTTTGCGATTGGAGTTGATTTTTTAATTTCATCTCTATCGAAATCAGGTAATAATAATTTATCAAATGATGTAGCATCTATTCTTAAAATAGCTTCCTTTTCATCAATTAAACCTTCATCTACTAAATCAGATGCAATCTTTAGGGCAGCCTGAGGAGTACGCTTACCATTTCTTGTTTGTAAGAAATATAATTTACCTTCCTCAACTGTAAATTCCATATCTTGCATATCCTTATAATGGTTTTCCATCAATTTAATAGTCTTCATAAATTGATCATAAACATCAGGCATTCTCTTCTTTAATTCTTCAATATGAAGTGGTGTTCTAATACCTGCAACAACATCTTCACCTTGTGCGTTAGGTAAATATTCAGCAGATACCTTATTTTCACCAGTTGCTGGGTCTCTTGAGAAGGCAACACCAGTTCCTGAAGTTTCTCCCTTATTACCAAATGCCATTGATTGTACGTTTACTGCAGTACCCCAATCATAAGGAATACCATTCATCATACGGTAAACATTAGCTCTTGGGTTATCCCATGATCTAAATACAGCTTTAATTGCTTCAAGTAATTGTTTATATGGATCTGTTGGAAATTCCTCATTAAATGTCTTTTTATAATATTCTTTATATTTTTTAACTAATTCCTTTAATTCATCTGCTTTAACTTCAGTATCAAGCTTATATCCTTTAGATTTCTTTAAATCATCTAACATCTTATCCATATCATCTCTTGGATGACCCTTTGCGATGTTAGTAAACATTAAAATAAATCTTCTATATGAATCGTATGCGAATCTTTCATTATTTGTTTCTTTTGCTAAAACCTCAACAGTTTTATCATTTAAACCTAAATTTAAAATTGTATCCATCATACCTGGCATAGAAACTCTAGCACCACTTCTTACAGAAACTAATAATGGGTTTTTATCTCCGCCAAATTTCTTTCCAGTTTTCTTTTCTACTTCAGCAACTGCAGCATAAATATCATTAACTAAGAATTCAGGTAAATCCTTACCAGAATTGTAATATAAGGCACATGCCTCTGTTGTGATTGTAAATCCTTGTGGAATAGGTACTCCAATAAATGTCATTTCAGCTAAACCAGCACCTTTACCACCTAGTAACTCCTTACCTAGGCCATGTGCTTCTTCGAAATGATAAACATATTTTTCAGCCATACTAAAAATCCTCCTAAAAATTACCACTAAATTATTAAATTAGTAGCGACATAATATAAATATATTATATAGCCAATTACTGTTTTTTTCAAGCATACAAACAGGCCCTATTAAATTTTTAGGGCCTGTTTGTATTATTTCATATAATCATAAAGCTTATTTTCATAAAATCTATTAAATAATTTTATTCTTTTGACAACCAAATTTGCATTAACTTCAAATGATTTTAAATAATTATCATCAATATTTTTATCCTTATAACCATAATCACCGATATCAAAATAATATAATTTATCAGTAAATACTGATTGTAATTCATGAGAATAGAATATATTTTCAAATTCATTATTAACTAAAAATGCTGATTTTCCTACATAATAATTTGAATTATATTTAACACCTAACAAATCTAGAATTGTTGGAACTATATTATATGTAGAAGAAAATTTATCATATGATTTATTCCCATATATTTCTTGATATTTATCATTTAATTTTTTATTATACATTATCAATGTTGTTTTAAATAAATTAGGATTAAATGGCTCATCAGTATTATATATTGCAAATTTTAATGGCTTTTCATTATTGCTCATATAATATGGCTCATGATCTCCATATAATACAATTAATGTATTATCTAGCTGATTAGTTTTTTCTAATCTATCTAGCATAGTTCCTATAGCTAAATCTAGGTCCATCATTTCACATTGTAAATTAATAATTTGATTTTGGAAATTTTCATTATCATCCTTACATATGTTTTCCCATTTGCCATTTTTTCCTGCTTCTTTTATTTTATCTACATATCCTAATTTTTGATAATATTCCATATTTCTTTTTGATGTATTATATGGTCCATGTGTAGACATTGTAGTCCAAAAACTATAGAATTTTTTATTTTCTGGTACTATTTTATCTACTATTCCATCAATATCTTCTAATGAATCAGATAATACATTCATATTACCTGATTTTAATCCATTCATAAAATATGAATCTAGTGGATAATCACCCTTTAAGAAATTATGATTTTCTTTTGGATCTATTTCATCTTTAAAATATGATTTAGTAAATCCCATACTTTCATTTAATTTATTTCTATCATAAAAGCTTGCTGAATTATTATGGAAATAAAATGATTCATATCCTTCATTTTTTAACATATTTGGCATAGTTGATTTCACATTATAATTTTTAGTAGTTCCTGCCTTCGCAACGCTTCCTACTATTCCTATTATTTCTGAAATATTAGTTTTATTTTTACTATGATTATTAATAAAATCTATACCTTCAGTTTTAAGTTTATATAAATTAGGAGTTAATTCTTCATTTATATTTAAATCAACACCTGTTTCAATCATAATTGTAATGACATTCATATCCTTACAAATACCAGATAGGGAATCAGATTCATCTTGATTAACTATTGTGCCTTTTTCAAAATATTCTTTCACTTCATTTTTTTCTGAATTAGAAACAATAAATGATGTTAATTCACTTCCAATATATGTAAATAAGCCATAATTTTTTACAGCTCCTCTTTTAAATATATTAGAAGATGTTTCAATTATTTTAGTACCTGACATACTGTTATAAGCTTCAGAATCCCTATAATCATTTTTTACTATATTTAAGCCTATAATTCTAAATATTATACCAAAAGCTACAAATATACCCATAACTGTCATACCTAATGGATAATATCTTCTTTTCTTTATATTATTATTAGGAATATGATATTTAAATAATCTATATACTAATATCATATAGGATAAGAATATTAGGCCCATTAATACAGCAATTGCGATATACCAGAAATTTAAAAATTGAGTTGTTGTAACCTTAGTTGCTTCAGCGAATAATACAATATATTTTATTGAAAATATATCATTTGAAGCATAATTTAATGTTAAATTAATAGACATTATTATTTCCATCAATAATAAAATAATAAATGAATAAATAACAGAAAATTTATGACTTTTAAATAAAAATATAGGTGCCATTAATAGCATTATAAATGATATATCGAGTAATGGATATTTAACAAAAAATTGATTAAATATTAATGCTGATGATACTATATCAACTAGTAATAGCATAATTACCATAAATATATAAATAAACAATTTTTGTTTTAATTGAATATGCATTGTTAATCCTTCTTTCAAACATAATATATTTTATACAAATATAAAAAAATGTCAATAAAAATAGAGGCTATTTCTGCCTCTATATTTACTATAATAATGTAGAAATTAATCTAACAATTGAACATATAGCTCTACTAAATAATGATAATTTAAATTCCGAATCAACTAATTCTGATTGTGATAGCATTTCTTCAAAATCATCTTTTATATCCTTTATACAAGGATTTTTATATAATATTGTTCCACATTCAAAATGATGTACTAAGCTTCTAAAATCAAAATTAATAGTTCCAACAAATGCTAATTCATCATCAGCAAGTAATGTTTTCATATGATTAAATCCAGGCTTATAATAATAAATTTTAACACCTGCATCTAATAAGAATCTAAAATAGCTTTTAGCTACCAAATATACAAATTTTTTATCTGGTATACCTGGTACTATTAGTCTTACATCTACACCTCTTAAGGCTGCATTTCTAAGTGCGTCAAGTAGTGGATATGTAGGAACTAAATATGGAGTTGATATATAGCATTTTTCAGTTGCATAATTTAGCATATTAATATAATTTTGTTCACCAATTAATGCATCATCAATTCCACCAGGACCATCTCCAAATGGCATTACGTATCCTTCATCCTCATATTTTGGATAATCATACATAATATATCTATTATAATCACTAACATTTTGAATACATAAATTATAATTTTGTAAGAAAGTTACTAATAAATTGTTAATAGCACTACCTTCAATTTTAACCATTGTATCCTTCCAATATCCAAATCTTTCATAAATATTTGCATATTCATCACCTAAATTCATTCCACCTGTGAATGCCATTTGATGATCAATTATAACAATCTTTCTATGGTCTCTGTTGTTATATACTCCAGATAATATAGGTCTAAATGGATGGAATTTAAACGCATCTATTCCATATTGTTTTAAAATCTTAGGTGTATTTACAGGAATAGTACCACTACAGCCCATATCATCATATATAATTCTTATTTTTACGCCTTCTTTAGCTTTTTCTTTTAAAACATCAAGAACAGCATTCCATAGTTTACCTTCATCTATAATGAAAAATTCTATGAATATAAATTCTTTAGCTAATTTTAAAGATTCAATTAATTCAGGGAAGAATTCTTCTCCTGTTTTATAATATTTTACTCTATTGTTTTTATGTACTCCAAGTCTTATTACATTATTTATATATTTAAAAGTACCATACGCATGGCCAAGCTCATTAAATGCTTCTTCTTGTTTAGGCGATTCTAATTCAAAATAATATCTATAAGCCTTTCTTGTTGCTTTAACGATAATTCTATCTTTCTTTCTTAATCCATGATTTCCAAATATTAAGAATAATAATGAGAATAAAAGAGGGAATAATAGCATACCAACAATCCAAGGTATCTTAAATTCAGGATCTTCTATTTTATTAATAATTCTAAAGAATATTAAAAATGAAATTATAAATTCAATAGACTTCAATACAAAATATGCAAGGAATGTAAGACTGGGATCTTCAGAAACTCTTAAACCAACTGATATTAAAAAATCATCTAAAAAGAATTGGACAAAAATAAATAATCCAACCTGTGCTAATAATAACAATATAATTACAAAAAAGCCTGAAAATAGATTTCTAAAAAACTTCTTAGCTTTTTTACTTTTACGTTTTACTTTATCGTCATCTTTTTCTATTAAATTATCAGTCATACAAATCACTTCCATTCATTTTTAATGCACAATATATAATAATTATATCAAATTTTTAAATTATATTTTATATATTTTTCAAAAATATAAAAACATAATTGACATTAATACATTTAATGTTAAAATAATAAGGTATTTAATAAGACAGTTCGTTTGTACCATCCTGTCTATAAATAAAACTAGGACATTTATAAGTTTTTTGTTTTAGCTTTTTATGATGGAATTATTTCCATCTTTTTTTATTTTTTGGAGGCATATTATGTATATTTTATCTTGTGAATCATCATTTGATGCAGCTCATTTTTTATCTAATTATGAAGGAAAATGTCATAACATTCATGGTCATAGATGGAGAGTTATTTTAAGTATCTCTGGAGAACCAAAGAATGGAATGGTTGTTGATTTTAATGAAATAAAAAAAGATTTAAAGGAATTATGTGATTATTTTGATCATTCATTTATTGTAGAAAAGAATTCTTTAAATGATGAATTATTAAAATTATTACAAAAAGATTTCTTAATTAGAATAGTTGATTTTAGAACTACTGCTGAAAATTTCTCTAAATATTTTTATGATGAACTAAGTAAAAAATATGAAGTTAATGAAGTATGTATATATGAAACTCCAAATAATTGTGCGAGGTATGTATGCAAGTAATAGAAAAATTTGTATCAATTAATGGAGAAGGATTAAAGCAAGGTGAGCTTGCAATATTCATTAGATTTGCAAATTGTAATTTAAGATGTTCATATTGCGATACTACTTATTCTTTTATTAATCCTAAATATGAAGATGAATCTGTATCAAATATTATAAATTATATTAAATCTAAAAATATAAAAAATATAACTATCACTGGTGGAGAGCCATTAATCCAAAAGGATATTGATATATTATTAAATGAATTAATTAAATTAAATTATAATGTTGAAATTGAAACAAATGGTAGCATAGATATTAAAAAATATTTAAATGATAAAATTTCATTTACATTAGATTATAAATTACCTACATCCTTGATGGAACATTTTATGAATGTAGATAATTATAAATATATTACTAAAAAAGATTCAGTTAAATTCGTTTGTGGTGATATTTCAGATTTAAATAAAGCATTAGAAATAATGAATAAATATGATTTAATTAATAAAACAAATTGTTTAATTAGTCCTGTATTTGGAAAGATTAAATTAGAAGATATTGTCAATTTCTTAATTGATAATAACTTAAATGATGTTAGAATGTGTCTTCAAATACATAAAATTATTTGGGATCCTAACAAAAGAGGTGTTTAATATGATAGATAAAGAAAGATTAGAAAATGCAATTAAAGAAATAATCATTGCGTTAGGTGATGATCCTAATAGAGAAGGCTTAATTGATACTCCTAGAAGAGCTGCAGAAATGTATTTAGAGCAATTTGAGGGAATGAATTATACAAATGATGAATTAATTGATTTATTTGATAAAACATTTGAAAGAGATTATTTATCTGATTCTAAAAATGTTGTAATAATGAAAGATATTGATATCTTCTCTCATTGTGAGCATCATCTAGCTTTAATGTATGATATGACTGTTGATATTGCATATATTCCAAATGGTAGAGTTATTGGCTTATCAAAGCTTGCAAGAATTGCGGATATGGTCTCAAAAAGATTACAGCTACAAGAGCGTATTGGAAATGATATTTTATATATAGTAAAAAAAATAACTAAATCAGATGATGTTATAGTAAGAATTAAAGGATGCCACTCATGTGTTACAGCAAGAGGTATTAAAAAGCGTTCTATAACTACTACTATTTCTCAAATTGGTAATTTAACAAAGGAGATATTTGATTAATGAAAGCATTAGTATTATTTAGTGGTGGTCTTGATTCTACTACTGGCTTAGCTATGGCTATAGATAAATATGGTAAAGATAATGTTATAGCATTATCTATATCCTATGGTCAAAAGCATATTAAAGAAATTGATGCATCTAATAAGATTGCAAGCTATTATGGTGTTGAGCATATATATCTAGATTTATCAAAAATATTTCAATTTTCAAATTGCTCATTATTAGAAAAAAATAATATTGAAATACCTAAGGGTGAATATGCAAAGCAATTAGAAAATGTAGATACACTAACTACCTATGTTCCTTTTAGAAATGGATTATTTTTATCCTCTGCTGCAGCAATAGCTTTATCTAAGGGCTGTGATGTTATATATTATGGCGCTCATGCAGATGATGCAGCATTAAATGCATATCCTGATTGCTCAAAGGATTTCACTGACGCAATTAATAAAGCAATTTATGTAGGCTCAGGTAATAAGGTTAAGGTTTATGGTCCATTTGTAAACATGACAAAGGCTGATATCGTAAAAAAAGGTACATTATTAAAAGTACCTTACGAGCTTACATGGTCTTGTTATGATGGACATGATAAGGCTTGTGGCAAATGTGGCACATGTCTTGATAGAATAAAAGCATTTGAATTAAATGGATTAAAAGATCCAATTGAATATGAGGAAGATTAATATGGCAAGAGAAAATGAAGGCTTAAAAAGCTTAGGCAAAAAAACTGAATATAATTATAATTACGCTCCAGAGGTATTAGAAAGATTTAATAATAAGCATGTAGAAAATGATTATTTTATTAAATTTAATTGTCCAGAATTTACATCACTTTGTCCTATCACAGGTCAACCTGATTTCGCAACAATTTATATTTCATATATACCTGATACATATTGCGTAGAAAGTAAATCATTAAAATTATATTTATTCTCATTTAGAAATCATGGTGATTTCCATGAGGATTGTGTAAATATCATAATGAAGGATTTAATTAAATTATTAGATCCAAGATACATTGAGGTTTGGGGTAAATTCTTACCTCGTGGTGGCTTATCAATTGATCCATATGCAAATTATGGTCGTCCTAATACAAAATATGAAAAGATGGCTGAATATAGACTTATGAATCATGATATGTCTCCTGAAATAATAACTAATAGATAATTAAAGCGATGGCTTCCCATCGTTTTTTTATTAATAAAAATAATTGGCAATCCCAAAATTGAGATTGCCATTATTTTTTAATATTCTAAGAATATTGCATATAAATTTGTTACTTTTTCACCTTTTGTTATTACATAGCTTCCGGCTTCTAGCTCTACGACTAGTGGAGTATTAGATGTATATTCTATCTTTGATGGATCTCCATCATCCTTAGTTATTGTAACACTTGTTCCATTTGTAACATATAAAGTCATAGTCATAGCTTCACTAATTTCAAAGCTTACACTGCCACTTCCTGATTCTAATTTTATAAACTTACTAAATTCATTACCATCAGTGAATGTAGCATTTCCAGTTTTTGCTTCTCCTTTTGCTACAAAAAGATTTGAATTATATGTTCCATCAAATGAAAATCTTTCGCTTAAATCTAATTTAGTATATGTAATTTCTTTGTATCCGTAAATATTATAATAATATATATTTATATTTGATTCATCTAGTGATACAAGACTTACCACATACTTGCCATTTTCTAATTCTCCTTCTACTAATTTATAAGTGTTTTCCATCCAACGATATGTATATGTATAATAATTATATTTTACATAATCTGATAAATCATTCATATTTACTACATTATTATTAATATTATATGTAGCGTATGGTAAGTTTCCAGCCTTTTCAACCCATATTAAGTCACTACCATTAATAGTAGTTTTCTTAATAGATATAATACCATAATTATCTGTATGATAATTTGAATTACTTAAAACAAATGTATAAGCATATTCACCAACTATAGCTTTAATATTGCTTGTATTAACTCTAATATTTAATTCATCACCTTCAAGAATTGAATCTGCATCATATACAGGAACTAAATTATTATGAATAATACCATCAAAATTAAATGTGAAATTAGGACCAAGTACTGAATCCATAGATGCATTAACATTTATTTCAATTGGGTTAATTACAAATTCAATTTCATTATTTGAAATTTGATAATTTGAATTATCAATTGAAGCTATTGCGTTATATGTACCAGCGTTAACTTTTTCGCCTTCTACTGTTACATTACATGTATCACCATCTACTAATCCTGAACTTATAGTAGCTGTTGGAATATGAGATTGTTTATCATATGTGAATTCTTTATTATCCCAAGATAATGTCAATGTCTTAGGTGTAATAACTAAGATATTTTCATATGTAATATCATCAATTGGATTATAATTTATTGAATCTCCAGTGAATTTAATAGTTACAGAATAGCTTCCGGCATTAATTGGATCAGCACTATAAACATATTCTTTAACCTCTACGCCATTTGGAAGTCCACCATTAACCTCTATTGATTTATTATGAATCTTACCATCATATGTAATTTCTTTATTAGCTACAACGATATTTGACATATCATATGTACCTGCAGTAATTTCATATTCTATTTCTAATTCTTGATTATTATCAATTACATAATTAGAATTATTTAAACCAGTTATAGCTACTACATATTGGCCTCTATTAATATTACCATTATCACCAAATACTAATTCTACTACATCACCTGAGATTACATCACTTAATGTATATAAAGGCAAATGTCTTAAGCCATCATATCCAAATGTGTATGTTGTAACATTATAAGTAATTGTTCTTGGAACAATCTTTATAGTAGCTTCAATAGCTGAAGGTACATTATAATTTGAACTCAAATTTGAATCTAGCTTAAATTTAATTGTAGCTTCTGCAGTTCCTACATTAATTAATCCAATAGAATTATCATAATCAATTGATACACCATTTGGTAAATTATTAACAATAGGAAGCTTTTTAGTACCATCATATGTTAATGAAGAATCTTCCACTTCTACACCAGACATATCTATAGTACCTTTAACAATTGAATAATTATATTCTTTTGTTATTTGATAATTATTAGCACTACTACCACTAATTTCAAATATTGCAGTATATGTACCAATTGTTGAGTTTACATTAGTTACTTCAACAGCTAAATCATCTCCAGCTACTTTATTATTAATAGATATAACTGTTGGCTTTAATATATTATTATTAAATCCAAATTCTAAGCTATCAAATGTTAAATCTAATTCAAGCTTTTTAATAATCAATTGAACATTTACTAAATATTCATTGTAATATCCGTTATCAGTATAGAATATTACATCGACATTATATGTACCAGCACTAATATAATCTTCATCTAATCTATATTTAATTAATGAAGCGTCGCTTGCGAATCTGTTAGTTTCATCAATTGTAGGTAACTTTTTAGTACCATCATATGTTAGAGTTGTCGCGCTTGCAACAATATCTCCAGATAATTCTTCATTTAAACTACCCTTAGTAATCTTATATTCTAATGTATTATTACCATTAATCTTATAATTTGGATTACTTAATTTAGCACTTGCAATATAACTACCAGGAGCCTTATGCTCTCCTTCAACAGTTACATTTACATCACAATTATCACCATTAATTGTATTAACACTAGCCTGTGGATATTGATTCTTTCCATTATAGATAAATTCCTTTATACCCCAGTTTAGAGTTAATCCCTTTGCGGCAATAACAAACTCTGTTGAAGCTAAGCCTTCAATTACATAATTAGCATCATCTAATGATGCAGTTGCAGTATATGTGCCAGCATTAATTGTATTTTTATCAGTTGATACTTCTACATTAACACCTAATACTTCTCCATTATGCTTAACTATCGCAGTTGGCTTTTGGGCCTCACCATTATATGTGAATGAAGTATTTCCCCACTCAAGGTCAACATGACAGGCAACTATTTCATAAGATAGAATAGTTGATGTACTATCAGCTAATTTATAATTTGGGTTATTTAATACGAAATTAATATTAGAATAAACACTAACATTAATTGATTCAGCATCAAATGTAACACCTACATTATCTCCTTCTAATGCACCAATAACGATTGGTGTAGGAGCTTGGATTTCTCCATTATATGTTAAAGTAGTTGTATCGAATGAAACCTCTACTTCCTTCTTTGTTATTGTTACATATCCAATTGCGACTGTAGAATAACCAATATTAGGATCACTAGAGCTAAATGTAATATTAACTTCTGCATCTGTGACAACATCCTTAAATTCCTTATCGAAATGAGGAGTTACACCTTCAGGTAAGCCTTCTACACTTACTGTATGATATTTACCATCATATTCAGCATTATAATCAATAACTGTAACATTATCTAATGTTTTTATTTGACCATAAATACTAATCTTATAATCATCCTTAACGTTATAATTATTAATATCATTTCCTGAACAATTTAGAATAATTGGATATTCTCCTACCTCTACAGTATTAGAGTTTGCAACACTTACAGATACATCATCGCCTTCAATTAATCCGATATAGCCTGTAACCTGTGGTACGAATAACTGTCCGTTATATGTAGTTGTTAATGTATCAAATTCAAGCTCTAAATCCTTCTTTAATATTGTTAAATTCTTAGTAACATATTGATCATTATAATTATTATCTACACTAAATGTAATTATAATATCATAATTACCTGATTTAACAGGAAGCTCACTAAAGCTATATGTAATTAGCTTTTGATGTTCTGTATATTTTGCAACTGTTGAAACATATGGACTATGTGCTTTACCATCATATGTATATGTTGCGTCATCAACAATATATTTATAATCAAAATTAGCCTTAAATATTTCATATGATAAATTCTTACTAGCTTCATTTAATACATAATTATTGCTATTTAACTCAATATCTGCAATATATCTTCCTGCATCAATTGAATTATTAACTACATTCGCATATACATCGTCTCCATCTATTATTCCATTTAATGTGACAGAAGGTACTAAAACTTTATTATTATAAACTAATATATCATTACCTAATATAGCTTCAATTTCATATGGATTAATTGTTATTTTAACATTAATATCATTTGGATTATTATAATTAATCTTATCATTATTAATGAATTTCAATGTGACATCAGAGTCATTACATACATCAATTAATCCCTTTGTATTTTCTGTATCTAATACTAAGCCAGAAGGTAAATTTAGTGGATTAGGATATTGATAATTTCTATTATATGTAAATACTTTATTATCATATTCTAGATTAGATAAGTCATAATTAGCTTTAGATATTGTATAAACTAAATTATTACTTTCGTTATTTAAAATATAATTATTATTAGTTAATTCAATTATCGCACTATATTCTCCTGCATTAATAGAATCATTTAATATATTACCAAATACTAAATCTCCTTCTATTACACCATCTAATTGTACAAATGGTGTTTGTTTTTCACCATTATATACAAATGATGTATCAATTAATGAAGCACTTATTTCACATGGCTTAATTGTAATAGTTACCTTAACTTCATCAGGATCATTATAATTAGTCTTATCATTATTAATGAATTTTAATATAATTTCTTTATTTGAGCATACATCTTTAATTCTATCACTATTAGTAGTATCTAAGTCTAATGTATCAGGTAAATTTGAAGGTATAGGATAATGATATTTCTTATCATATGTAAATATAGTCTTTTCATATTCTAAATTAGAAAGATTATAATTTGCTTTAGATATAACATATTCTTGATTATTATATTCACTAGATACAATATAATTATCATTATCTAATTTAAATTGTGCAACATATGTACCTGCGTTAATAGAATTATTAATTACTAATACATTAATACTATCTCCTGCTATTTCACCTGTAACTGATACGGTTGGAACCTGGATAGTATCAGGCTTATAAACAAATGATGAATTATCAAGTGTTACCTTTATTTCCTTTGGTATAATTGTCATCTTTACATTAATAGCTTCTGGATCATTATAATTATTATTTGTATTAATGAATTTTAATGTAACATCACTATTTTCGCATACATTAATTAAGCCATTAATATTATTAATGTCTAAATTTAAACCAGAAGGTAAATTATTAGGCATTGGATAATGTGGCTTTTTATTATATGTAAATGTATTAGTTTCATATTCTAATTTAGATAAATCATAATCAGCTTTAACAATTTCAATTTTAACTGATAAATCATCTAAATAATTATAATTTGTAGGATCACCACTAAATTTAATTTTTATTTCATAATTACCACAATTAATTGGATCTACAATTGATTCATATTTTGATATTTCTACACCATCAGGTAAATTATTAGGCACTGGATAATGCTTATTACCATCATATGTAAATGTAGTTGTTTCAAATTTTAAATCTGATAAATCATAATTAGCCTTTTGAATGAAATATACTAAATTTTTACTTTCATCATCTAGGTCATAATTATAACCATTAATTAATGTAATTTTAGATGTATATTGTCCTACATTAATTGAATCATTAGCTACTTTAGCCATGACTAAATCATTTTCATATGCACCTGTTAGTGTTACACTTGGTACCTGTACTTTTCCATTATATGTAAATATATTTGTATCTAATTTTGCACTTAATAATTTCTTATTAATTGTAATAGAAACATTAATAGGTAATGGATTATTATAATTAGGATTATTATTGATGAATTTTAATTCAATATTCTTATTTTGACATACATCCTTTAATCCTGAAATATTATTAATATCAAGTGATAAACCATCTGGTAAATTAGTTGGAATTGGATATTGGTATTCACCATTATATGTAAATATAGTATTTTCAAATTCTAAATTAGATAAATCATAATTTGCTTTAACAATTTCATATGTTACTTCTTTATCCTTATTATTTAATTCATAATGAGTAATATCAGAAATTGCTACATCTAATTTATATTCAGCAATTAAATATGTATTAATATTATCTAATATTATATTTACAGGATATCCTTCTATCACGCCATTTATTACACCTTGAGGCTTAATATCAGAACCTGTGTATTCAAATGTTAATTTATCCCAAATTATTTCTACCTTTTTCTTTTCAATATATACATATGTAGATAAGCTTTCAGGAACATTATAATTATTTGAATTTGTACTAAAGATTGCCATAACCATTCCGTTATCGCCTACATCTTTAATTTCATTTTCATCAAATTCATATTTTACATTTAATCCATCTGGTAGATTATCAAATGTAGGATATTGAGCCTTACCATTAAATTCATAGCTATAGCTTTCTTTATATTCAATACCTGTTAAATCAAAATTAGCTTTTTCGATATCTACACTAATTCTTTCTGATTCAATAGTTTTTCTATTACCCATATGTGTGATATTAATAACACAATAATATTTACTATTTTCAGCATTTTTAACAATATTAGATATAATTCCATCATTACCTTCCTTATACCAATCAATAGTATAATTAAATGATGATTCGTTAATTAATGGATGATCTATAGTTGCTAAAAGCTCTCTTGAATTACCATCATAAACCTTATTAATATCCTTAGATAATGAAATAGTTGGTGCCATTAAATCCCATTTTGCATAAAGGCTTACACCTTCTTTATAAACTACATTAATCTTTTCACCAGTCAATTCAGGATTACTATACCATCCTAAGAAATTATAGCCTAGTCTTTCTGGTGTTTTAGGTGTATTAGCTTGACCCTCAATGAAGATTTCTTCTTCTCCATTATCAGGTATATAGCCACCATTTACATGATAATCAATCATATATTTTTTACTAAAGTGAGCTTTATATGATGTTGTATTAAATATATTGATATTAATATAATCGATAAATCTGATATCATTAATATCATCATTATCATTATATACATCGCTATCATACCAGCCATCAAAATAATAATTAGTCTTTTCAAGGATAGGTAATTGAATATTTCCATCCTCTCTTATTCTCTTTATCTCTACTGGCATATCATTAAATAGTGGATCATCTGATACAAGATTTCCACCATTATAATCAAATTTAAATGTATATACCTTACTCCAGCTTGCAGATAATTCAATATTATCATTTACTATAATAGGGAAAACTGCCTTTATGTTTTTATTATTAGTATAATTAAAGCCTAATAATTTAACTTCCTGACTTCCTGTATAACTTACAGAAGGCTCATAGAATTTATCTCCCTTATTGAAATATAATATCTTTGATGTTGTATTATTTAATATTACATAATATTCATTATCTGATGTTTTAGGAATAAACATACTTTGGTTATTGATATGTTTAGCTCTAAAGGCATCAATATTTTCCTTTGATGCAATAAATTTATATTCTGCATCATCTTTAACTTTATCAATATCTAAAATATTAATATCAGATGAATCTAAATAAATTCTTTCAATATTAGAATTATTTAAAGCTTCTACTATTTTTATTTCGCTTGAGGATATATGTAAATCCTTAACGTTACTTCCAACAAATGCATTATTACTTACTTCTTTAACACTGCTTGGTAATATTAATTCATTTGATGAATTCTTTAAAGACTCATCACCAATTTTTATTGTATTATCATTAATATTAATTGGGGCAGATCCACTTAATACATTATCAAGACAATATCCACCTAAATTATTATCATATGAATAGATAATATTACGGCTTCTATTAGAAGCTACATATATAATAGATGGTATTAATATAGCTAATATTAAGCTAAATGCAATTATACATTTAATTATAAAACCTCTACCTGTTTGATATTTAGAGCCTCTAAATATTTCTAGTACCAATGCAGCCGCAAGCAATAATCTAAATATAAATATTAATATATTATATCCATCTAGCTTAAACATAGATGCATAGGCAATAATAGGTAGTGTAAAAATGACAATTGATGTCAATTTTAAAATTATACTACCTGTATTAAATCTAGGTATTGCAAGTATAACAAGCATTAATATTTCTAATATTAAAGATATTATCATAAATGTATTATTAAATGAATTAACACCTACAATATTACCTTTAATAATATATAAAATATCAGCTAATATCATTGTTAAGCATAAAATTAAATTAATTAGATTAACAAATTTTTGATTTTTAATTAATTCTTTATTCTTAATAGAATTATTATTTTTCTTATTAGCTCTTAATTCATTATACATTGACATTATTCTTCACCTCTTTTCGTATTTTTACCTAAAGGGTGAATATATCTTTCATCCTCACTTACCATAAAATGATAAGTGATATTTTTATTTTTACGCTTAGAATAAACCCATAATAAATGATCTTGTTTCATATATCTAAATGTTAAATCCTTATTTATTGCATCTAGTGGTGATATATTTGATTTAATTAATCTTAATAATTTTTGATCATTAATTGTATCCTTATCAATATCTCCACTACAGTTCTGACAAATACCTGTATTAATATCTATATGCTTAGGACAATAATATTTATTACAAATTTTACATCTACCTCTTGATTTATCATGAGGGTTTACAAATATAAATGCTTCATCACTGTTACTGCATAAAATACATTCTTCACTATATTTTAATTCTTTAGGGTCATCTAGATAATATTCCTTATATCCTGCTGAATATAATATTATTTTTCCATCATCTAATACGCTACCCTTACATTTATCACAACATGATCTTTTATTTTGATCATTTTGTAATAGGTGCTTATATTTATAATTTTCCCAGATTTCATCCTTTGCAGCATATAGGTGATTACACATATCACAGTGTCTTTCATATTCCTTGCTGACATATCTTTTCTTATCTAAATCTAATAAGTCAACACCTAAAATATCTTCATCTTCTACTCTAACTGCATCCTTAATATAGATGAATTTACCAGATATTTCACCTTTAACTACTTGGCTCTTTAAATATGTATTTTCATCTAATGTACCATCAAATGGCACAATATTATTATCAATAATTTTAACTAATGCTTCATTTAAAAAATATACATCTTTATAATCATCATTATTATATCTATCACATATTCCATATAGCATAGATGCATATTTAGTTGAAGATATTCTTGGGTTAAGCTCCTTCTCTGGTGAGATAATATCATCAAATGCGATAACTAATTTATCATCATTACCTAATACCTCTATATCTCCATCACCATATATCATAAATTCAGCATTTGATATATTAGTAGGGTTATATTCAACATTATATTCTATTTCATAATCTCTATATTTTTCATTAGAGCTATATATATTATATGTAGCTGTCTTTTTTACAATATGATTACAATAAATAGACAAAGGTGTTATTGTAAATTCAATTTTAGGATCTGTATTAATTTTTTCATCATATTCTAGAATTCTAGATGAAATTAAATTAGCTAAATTAGTTTCTTTGTTATTTCTTAATGTTTCAAATATATTAAATTTAACATTTGAATCATTAATTAAATTTCTTATTCTTAATAAAGAATCAATATCATCTACTGATACATCCTCATTAATGACATCATATAATGGTTCTGTATCATCAGATTTACCTATTTTAAAGAATCCATATCTAATATCAGATCCTGTGATATTTACAAATATATCATCAATTACATTTTCACTACATGTTGTATTATTAAAATTATCACGATAATTAATTAATACTTTTAATTGGTTTTCAATCATATCAGTTTCTAGTGCTGAATCTGATGTATGACTAAAAACAGCATTGACACTTTCTGCCGTAGGTACACTAGGAATACCATCATCTACCCATGATGCTTTTCTAACTAATAATATATTATATTTAGCCATTATTCTTTTCATTAACGTATCAATAAAAAGTGATGTACGGCTCGCATATTCTATCTTATGCTTAATATTATGCTTGTTTTTATCAAAAGTTATTTTATAAATAGTATCATCAAACATTTCACTATTTATTTTAAAACAAAAATAATCAGCCTTTGAAATTAAATAATAATTCTTATCATATGATAATAAATCATTAATTCCATAATCTAAGCTTATATCTGTAATAACACCTAGCTTAATTGATTCACATACTAAATCAATTACACCAGATACTGGTAAAATTTTTCTTATTGCCTTAATGCCTAATTCGTTTGAGGCATTATCTGGATTAGAAAAGTCATAATTATATGTAATGCCATTTTTTAATGAATAGGATAAATTAATTTTATTATCAATTAAATAATCTATGTCATCTAATGAATCAGATATATTATTAATTATGCCCATATTGATTGCATAATTAAATAAATAACATATACTTCTTGCATCCATATTATTACTCCTTTCTATTATCTGGTCTTAATATTTTAGAATATAATCTAACCATTTCCTTTAATCCATCGATTGGATTATAGGTATTACCATTATAATAAATGATTATATTATCTTTGTTATCATATGCATATTTTATTAAATCAGGGAATCTATTACCCTCAAATGGAATAAATTCATTTTTATAATATGCTTTAAAATCTGAATTATCATTTTCTAGCATATCCTTATTTGTATTATCATATGCATATTTTTTATTGAATAATCTATTTCCACATGCCATAATTACTGGCATTACGAAATCTACCTCTGTTTGACATACTCCATATAGGTCAAAGCCCTCTTCATCTACTAAGAAATCATAATATATTTCATTAAATTCCTTATTGCATTCACTATCCTTATTTCCGTTATATAAACATGTAAATACAATACATTCCTCTGTTTGACCCATTCTTGATATACGACCTATTAATTGTTCCATTTCAAGTGGATCTAAATATTTACCTTCACTATTATCTAATTGACCAATTACTAAAATATTTGCAGCATTAAAATCTGTTCCTGCAAGCATTGTTTTATCAATAAAATATATTGAATTCCAATTTTCATTATTTGCAGTAAATTCAGTAAAGTTTTTGAAATTTAAGCCTTTAAATGTATCCTCATCAGCTTCATTTTTCTTTAAATTACCATTCAATGTATATGTATCTAATATTCTTTTTTCATCAAATGATAATTCATTTTTATCCTTCTCGTTTATTTTAGTAATGAAATCCTTCATTAAATCCTTTTTATTTCCTTTTGGGAAATAACAGAAATGAACGAAATCAGAAATATCATACATTGATTCATCAGCCTGAGATAATGTCATATATACTCTTCTATTACTACCGAAGTCTGGCTTAATATTTTTTATATTTTCGTATATATCATGTCTAATATTAGATTTCTTTTCGTAAAATAATATTTTACCTGCCCCTAAGGCAATTAAATTATTATTATCAAGATTATATTTTTTATTATCCTGCTTATATGTTAATAAATTCTTAAATATTTCAATTTTATCATTATCTGTATCAACAATTATTTTTTCTCCGCGCTTTCTAGGTCTTCTCCAATCTATATAATCGCTTAAAAATACTGTTGAATAATTTTCATATGATCTATAGAATGCTAGTAGGCCACGATTGATATAATTAGTTAATAAATTACATGTTTTAACAACTGTTTTATATATATCATCGTTTATATTATTATCCTTTTCATATTTTATTAATAATTGATAATTTTCCATAAATTTATCATATATATTAAAATTAATTAATGGCATTCCTAATTCATATTCTAATCTCTTAATACAAATTCTTCCTGCTTCATCAACATATTCTTTAATCTTTTTAAATGCATCACCAAATATATCATCAGATAAATTATATTTAGGGAATAATGGCCTAATATATTTTTCTATGTATTGTTGATTATCATCGTTTTCATTAAATCTTCTTATGGCACCAATCAATTTAACAAATGCTTGTCCACCATAATCATCTCTACCTAAAATATTAGCCTTTTCTGTTTCTTCATTTGTAGCACTATGTCTCTTAATTGATTCTATTACATCAGCATCATATAATCTCTTTCTTGTAAACATAGAATTAATTAAGCCATTTAATTTATTAAATCTAGTTTGAGCATCATTTAAGGCAGCCATTTCAGCGAGTGATCTTTTTCCACCACAATATGCATTATAGAATTTAGCTTCTGCCTTTTCCTTTGTTTCACCAAGTCTATTTTTATCAACCATATATAATAAATTAAAAATATCACTTAAATCATTTTTAATAGGTGTTGCAGAAATTAAAATACAATATTTCTTTTGAATATTAGCTATAAATTCCTGTAATAATTGTTCTTTAGTATCCTTTTGGTTGATATCATATAATAGGTCTTGAACCTCATCAAAGATTAAAAGGTCTATTAATCTTTTATCAGCATATGAATATTTTTGTTTATATTCATTTAATATTTCAGTAATAAATGCTTTTCTTTCTTCAATTTCAGATAGCTTTTTAGTATATTGCTTTAGCATATTAATTTCATTTAAAACAACTGATTCTGATTTTTTTCTTTCATCATATAAATTTAAATTAGTTGGTAAAAAGCATTTTGATTGTTCATCAAAATCATATGTAAAGAAGCCATATACATTAAATGCTGTAAGCTTTTTATATCTTTCATTCTTTTCTAGGCTTTCCTTTATTTCTCTAGATAATTCTAAAGGAAGTCTTTTCTTTAATATTTCTAAATGCTTAAATGAATAAATATCATCTAGCTTTGTATCTATTACTTTAATATCAGATGGTACATATGGAATTGGATTATATGCAGCATTTTTTAATCCGAAATAATCTCCTGTTTCTTTTATAAATTCTAATGTATCAGCTGATTTTATTTGTTCTGTTGAAACTAAATATATTTTTAAAGCATTAGATGATTTTGTAGCCTTATCCTTGACAAGCTCTTTAATTAATTCTCTAAATGAATATGAATCATGCTTAGGATAAACCTCAAACATAGGTGTGCCATCCTCGTGGCGGAATTTAGTTAATGCTTCCTGCCTCCATTGTCTAATAGTAGATTTAGTTGTTACTACTACTGCGTTTTTAATAGTCGCACATCTAAACATTACATCGGCTGTCATCAATGCCTCAAGTGTTTTACCAAGGCCTACCTGGTCTCCAAATACACCCTTTCCTTCAAATCTTCCAAGCATTGTTCTAACTGAATCCACTTGATATTTAAAAGGCTTAAAATAAGGATATTCAGAAATATCACCATAATCTTGGAATACTGGTTGTTTTCTAACCTCTACTGCATAATCAACTAAATCATGATATGCACTATAATCATGAATATTAAATGTATGAATATTATCATCGTTAAATGAGATTTCAGAGAAATCCTCATTCATTAATGCAATCTTTATTTTATTTCCATTAATATCTACTGTTCTTCCTTCATTTTCGAAATCAGATTCTTCCTTAGCTATTGTTTCTGGAAGCATACTTTCAGTAACAGTAATTAAGAATTTTTCCATTTTCCTTATTGAATCAGCTATATTATCAAAATCCTGTCTTTTATATATTTTAAAATCATTTGATTCTAAATCAATTGACATTGATAAATAATCAAACACTCTTACATGTTTAAAATATGAGCTCTTTTGAAGTTTTAATCTCTTTAAATAGAATTCAGCTTTATCCTTAGATTTAAAATTTCCCATTTGGCGCTTATTAATTAATTCCATATCACCAATTTCAGTTTTTAAACCAATTAGGAATTCTAAGAAATTTTTAATCTTAATTGATAAATCTCTTACTAGCTGTAATCTCTTTTTCTTTTCATATTTAGCTTCTAATACCTTAAGCTTTTCATCAATCAGATAATATAGATAATCAATTGTGCCCTCAGTATCATTACACACCATATTAGTTAATATTTCATAGCTTTCTGGTAAATCCTTAATTTCATTTTCATTAATGAATTCAGTTAATTTATTATATCTAGTAACTAAATATTGTTTTAAATCATTAACCTCCTGGTTTCTTTCCTCAAGTGTATCTAGATTCTTAGAGGTTTTAATATTAAATGTTAATTCAATTATTTTATCGTTAGCATATTTTTTAGTTGCGTTTATTTCTGGTGTAATAGCTTTGATAGCTAAATTATTTAAAATATTAAAAATTGAATCATATTCTCTTTGTGCAAATTCCTTTAGATTAGGATAATTTTCCATAAAATCATTTTTATATATTTCATATTCATGATTTAATTTAGATATAATATCAGATATTTCATGGAATGATGAAATATTATCTATACCCTCATATAATAATTCATTATCTATTGCATCCTTGATGAATTCTTCTGCATAATAATAGAATTGTTCAAATGTTATTGGCAATACATAGCCTTCTTGATCTACGAATACCATTTCTCTTAATGATGATTCAAATACTAAATCTAGATTTGTTATACCACCAAAGATATCTGGATAGAATAATGTTGCAAATACACATAAAGCTTCCTGAAAAAAAGGATAAAATGGCCACATATCCTCCTTAAGATAATTAGCCATTTCTAATAAATTTTTATTTGTTATAAGCTTTGTTTTTATTTCATTATATTTATCTTCATATTTTACAAAATATTCAAAAGATTCTTGTAGCATAATTAATAGGATAGATGGCAAAATCATCTTCTTATCAAATTTAACAATTTTTATTAATTTATCTACAAGCTTATTTTCATCCATATCAGTGTCAAATAAATCATTTAGCATTTCAAATGAAATCTTTGAAGAATTTTTTACACCTAATACTTTCTTTATAAGATCACAAATATTATAAATATTAGCATCATATTGTTTAATCATAATAAAACCCACTTCCAATTATGCATTTTTTAATCGTTATTCGATACAATAATTTTACTAAAATTTAGACAAATAATCAATTAACTTTTACTCTTATAACAAATCTTTTATAATAAATATTATAAAAGTGTAAAATCATCCTGATTTTATGCATTTTTGACTTCATTATTTTACTACAAAAAAATAAAAAATAAAATGTAAAAAATATTATTATAAGATACCATAAATTAGGAAAAATTCAGTTTTAAAAACAACTT
>Ga0247611_10003327_pt1 | contig 24001 bp, 13 predicted proteins | sample 177DNAGHGhighgp2_FD_192422 | JGI IMG/M metagenome (GOLD analysis project Ga0247611, IMG submission 192422) | Sheep rumen microbial communities from Palmerston North, Manawatu-Wanganui, New Zealand - 1770 DNA GHGhigh gp2 | ecosystem: Host-associated > Mammals > Digestive system > Stomach > Rumen... | reverse complement strand
ATGAGGAAGAATATTAGGTAGTTAACTCTCTGAAATACAGCAATTTAAGCGCATCGGGTGTGATTCTTTGAGTCACGCCCGATGGCCTTTTAAGGACACTGAGGGCCAGGTACGGAAACAAAAGTGAACGCAAAAACGGACGCAAAAACAGACGCATTTTTGCGACGGTAATAGTAACCTAATTTTGTGTTCATATGGGAAAAGTAAAACCACTCATTCCGTCTGGAAAGTTCTGCATCCAGACACGCGTCAACAAGAAGGGCGAGACGGCCATCTACCTCAAGTACCACCTTGATGTGGTCCTGGAGGAAGTCGGGGGCACTTGTGGGAATGTCATGAGCATCCTGGCCTAGATGGGCTGGGACGCTAGGCCGCTTGCTTGTTTGGATGATTCTCCAGAAGGGAAGAAGATTACTGAGGATCTCAAGCGATACGGTTGTGATTGCCGATATGTAACGAACACGCCCGGCGGTGGCACCACGCTGCTGCGTTGCACGCATAAGAAAGCGGCTAATGGAGGGCATGTTATGAGTGTCAGAGCTGGTTCTCCTGGTGGAAGCCGCTTCCCCAAACGGCATTTTCTGCGGGCTAGAGACGAAGCTCCGGCATTCCTTGATTCTCTTGAGGAAGCCCCCGCAGTTTTCTTCTTCGATGACCCTTCAGCCGGCAATCGCCTGATAGCGAAGGGACTAAGAGAGCGGGGCTCGCTCATCTACTTCGAGCCTTCCAAACTGGTCTCAAATGCTGATTTTGAGGCAGTTGCAGTGAGCGATATCATCAAATTCTCGGATGAGAATGTCCCGGATGTGTCTTTCGTGGACTCCTATCAAGACAAGGTCTTTATTCAAACAATGGGTGCCAAGGGCGCCCGATTCAAGTTCAGAGAAGAGCCCTGGGTGATGATAGAAGATGCTACTAACGAATCGGTAGTGGACACTGAAGGCGCCGGTGACTGGCTCTCTTCTGAGTTTATCAACGCTATCATTGGTGCTGGGAAAGACTTCACCTATGAGGATGTCCGGAATGCGTTGCTCACTGCTATGGGCTGGGCTGGAGTAAGCGTGCGGTATATGGGGAGTAAGGGTCTTATCCACAAGGGCTAACCCGCAACATCAGGCTTGAGATTTGCATCTATCTGGCTAAACAATACTCATTTGTCATGAAACCGAAGAACTATGACCGCAAGCGTCTGAAGAAGGCAGGCATCAATTCCGATGACCTGCCTTCTCTGCATTAATGAGCCATGGTTAGTCATTTTGTAGTTGAGCACGGAAGCAGAAGGCGCGTTCCGCGCTAGAAGGACGAATCGCTAACTCTCCGGCTACTGGACGAAGGAGAAATCGTTGATACCATTCCTCTTGGAGAACTTATCCGCAAGGCTGGATTCGACTGGTCTAAGGAAAGCCTCGGAGACGTTTCCATCCTCTGCGATCTCCCGGCCCATACGTTCACAATCACTTTGATGGAATGGGAAGGCCCTGTGACATTCGAGATAACGATATAAACCAAGCTAAACCTCTAAAGATTTTTTCATAACATTTTAAAAGTTAAACATTAAACCCGGAGCGGACGCCTGTGAAGGTCTCCGCTTTTTTAGTACTCTATTAAACCCGGGCCCGGGTAGTTTGTTAATTATTCGGCCTCACGGATCGCCTTCTCCAGTTCATCGGGAATTACGATGCCGGCGCTCGCAAGCAAGTTAGACACGTAGTCCCAGTCTTTTCCGGGACTGCAGACGGAAGCGATGTCGATGGATATACCCACGAGTTCCGCCTCACATCGTTGCAGTACATCGGCGCTGTCACGGCAGTCTGTCGCTGCCAGCTTCTGGATCTGCGTCATCACCTTCTGGAGGTGCCGAAGGATGGTGATTCCATTGCCAGGGATTATTGCAAATCTGTTGTCTTTTCTTTTCATAAGAAACATTTTAAGAGTTGTTGATAAATCCCGTCGACGGTTGGAATAAACAAGCGCTTGTATGTTATGGCATGGTTATCATTGTGTTAGTGTTTTTTTGTTATGCTCAGAGAGCCGGTATACATCACTGCAGACCGGCTCTCACAACTCTTATCTGCAATGATAAACAGACTCTTGAACAGATTTGTGTTATCAAGCACAAAGGTACTGCGCAGGAATGACACGTTTTGTCAGTCGGCGAAATACTTATGAAATCCGTTTACAAGTGCCGTATAGTCAGCAATTTAAGTTTTACAGATTGGTAGAATCAAAGAAAATTTGTAAATTATGCCCTGCATAACAAGCAAAGACACACATACCGTGTAGATATACACAAGCGTTTTGCGATAGGGCTGTTAGAGAGAAATCTGGCAATTTCAACAAATCACCAACAGCCGGCGTTAGACGCCTGCATCTCCTGGGTGCAGGCCAATCTATGGAACCGGACCGGTGATTGGGCTTGCCAGAGCCTCTCGAAGGAAAGGGAAAGTAGTGAGGCCGGCATCCTTTGTTTTATACCCAGCCCTAAGTCAACGCAGCGGACGACAGGTTACCTGAAATCCATTGCCCGGGATCTCGATAATCTGCAGATGGCAGGCCACCGCGGGACCTGCCATCGTTTGTCAAGATAGAAGGGCATCTACTCTAATTCAACGTGGAACTTGAGAAGATTCTGGTTAACAATCGGGATATTACTATCTTCATCGCTAGTAATACCATAGTACACGCCACTTGTCCTAGCAGTATCGACATACCAACCATTCTGGAACCCTCCGTCCGGCAGCAATGCTATACTCTTTCCAGTGACAACATCTTTGATTACCAAGTCTCTAAAATGTTGGGAAAGAGTGTATTGGCTTTGTATATTTAACTGTGCAGCAGGACACCACAGCATAAGATCATTCAATACGGAATCTCTCTCAGAGTCATCATATAGGTTAACGCTTAGGAATCGTTTGATATCACTCTTATGACGCCCAAATATGGTGTCCGTGTAGTTCTGCCCGATGAAATTGATATCGTAGTTGCTCAAATGGTAATTCGAGACCAACTCTTTTATGAACTTGGAGGCGATTATCATACCCAACTGGCTCTTAAGATGCTTGTCGGTGTAAGTGATCTCGAGTTTGTGCCCCTTGCTATCGTGCATAAAGCCATCCAGTTCATTCTTGGCTTCGGAAAGAATTACCTTGAAGAAATCGGTGGTCGAAGTCTGACAACCTGCTTGAATCTTAATGCACTTGTAGTTTCCCTTGACGGGAGAATAAGGGGTCAAAGGTATAGTATTGTAAGCCACAGAGTAGATATGGTCTTTTGCCCAATTGCAGTCCAGACTCGCATACTCTTCTACATCAGTAAAATACAAGGTATTATTGGCAAAAGCCAGAGGGTATATTCCAGAAGGGAAAGCCTGGGATGTCTCGAAATGAGTGGACCAGTTCTTCATCCTTGATAACATATCCAAAACACCATTTGGAACCATTCGCTTGATGCCAAGGAAGCAACACTTTATCTTTTGAGACTGATTGACGCACAAGTTCTTTCTGATATCATACCAAGAGGCCTCGGTGGGATCTGCCTCATCGTAATTCCAACGAGAAGGTTTATAATCCATGAAAAGCACCGTATCATTGCTTCCGGCTAGAATCGCATTCTGCAAGTCGGTTCCACTGACATATACACTATGCTGCAGAGCTGGGACATTCAAAATGGCTTGTGGTACGCTACGGCGGAGTTTATACTCCTCATTAAGCCAGTTGACAGCGCCCTTAATGTCAACCTGCTCAAGATAACGCATTGTACTCGCATCTAATACATCCTCAATCGAATTATACTTAGCTTTCCGAATCTCATCGAGGACTTGGTACATTAATGATACGTTCTCCAGTTTAGAAGCATATCCAGCACCTCCCTTAGCAACGTCATATATACAAATGGTATAACCATCATCTTGGGAGCGGACGATGAAGCCTAAGTCCTTGCTCTCACAAGGAATCAACTCAGCCAGTTTGCGAGTAATTAGAATTGCTAGAGTGGTGGCAATCTTCTTATCATTCATGGGAGAAGGAAGGATGCCATTGCCGGGATTGAAGAGTTTGATCTCTGTGTAATCAGTCTGAACCTCGCATCCAAGAATAACGTTCCTCTTTAAACTGCCACCAGCATAGCAGCAATCTTTCTCTGTCTTTATATTGATATGGAAGTTCTTGCCATTGCTATTAGTGCTGGGATACATCACTCCTCCAATGTAGGCATCAGCATCTTGGTCACCTTCAGGGCCAATTTCTATATGTGCATATCCACAGTGCCCACATACGGCAAAGCCATATCCCTTTCCAGCGTTGTAAATTAGGATTCGTGATGTTTCCTTACTATGCGGCTTGCTTGTTCTTGTAGAGAATAGCCGCCCAGGCAGTCCGTTGAAACCATCCACTCCAATCAAGACAGAGTCCAGATACGTTTTTTCCGTATTCTCTATCTTACGACTGACATCGCTACTAGGAATAAAGGTTGTGGGTTGAATCATGGTCATAACATCGGCATTATTGAAATCCCAATGCATAGCCGCGCCCCCACAGTTTGGACAGTCGTCAGATGTCCCCATCCATATTTTCCCACAGTTAGAGCATCTTCTAATGGACTTATATGCTCCGACTCTGCGATTCCAGTCAATTCCGACAATCTCATAGGTTCGCTCCTCCGCAAAGGCCAGGCTTTCTGGTGCCCATATTGTTAAGGCCTTTTGTAGATCATATTGAGGATTCTCTTTGTCCTCATAATCGGAATAAACTTTTAATTCCGCGATATTCAAAGGCATATTAGCATTTGGTGAATACTGGTTCGCAGAGAGATATTCCAGTAAGTTATGCCCCAGAACTGATGTAAAGTTATAATTAAGCCTTCCTAGATAGGTATCATTGGCTATTTGGCTAGCTTTCCGCTTGGAGTAAGCATCTGCAATTGCCTTTAATTCCTCAAATAGGCCCAATCTAACATTCTGGATGTCCTCCTTCGTCTGCTCAACAAGTTGTTTCCCCGCTACATGTTCAAGACACGTATCTTTGATGACGGAATCAAGAATGGAATAATTACCTTGGCGGACCATATTGTCGAGAAAGTCGCAGAAATCATCAAATACAGTAGGTGTCTGGTTCCTTGTTAGGAAATCATCCGGCTCAATATGTGTCGTTGAGGCGCCCTTTAATGCAATCCACTGTTTATCAATAGTTACATTGTCTGCTTTCTTCGCATATTGATAAACTGTGAAGAAATCCATTGTTTTGGCGCCCTTTTCATCCGTACGGAGATTGGAAAGGAGTGCGCCTTTTTTTACCAAGAACTCTCGGAATAAAAGACTATTGATGTGCCTTTGGATAATCTGTGGACTGGATAAATCCACAAATGGCGGTACAACCTTTCGTTGAATGAGCGCGCTGAGCGGATCGTTAAACACGGCCATACCGATAGGATCCGGATTGCAGAAGGTTAGGCAAACGCTCTTGTTCTGGCTTTTTCGACCACTTCGTCCGGCTCTTTGTTTGTAATTTGCAGGATGAGGTGGAATATTAGACATTGTAACCATTTCAAGAGATCCAATGTCTACACCCATTTCCATTGTCGTAGAGCAAGAAAGGATATTGATGTCGTGGGCAAGGAACTTCTTAATCCTTCCTTGAGGGTCAGAAACTTGACCGGTATGTTCACAATTGATGAAGATTTCCGGATATGATAAGTACAGTAATAATCGTTTACTCCACAATTCGGACAGTTCCGGTCTATTTTGATCAATCCAGGTCTTTACTTCCGAAGGAAGAACATGGGTCCCTGTAGATTGGTTTATTCCATTTGCATAGGGATAGTTCAGCCAAGAACCAAGAGCTTGCGTACATGAAGGATAATCCTCATACGGGCTCATACCTTTGAATGTCGTATCAATAGGACGTTGAGTCACAGGGCAAATGCTACCATTATCGTAAAGCTTAAATGAGACCTTCCTAAGGTTCAAACGCCAAGGCAAAACGACATTTCCGTGGTTGTCTGTCCGGTTATCTTCCGTCATCCAGATCTTCTTTCTAGAGTTACGCGAGGGTACGGTGTATACCTTACCTAGTTCGATTAACCCTAAAGAAACTAGAGTATCCCAAAAGTCTGCGATAACAGCCGAAATCAATCGATTCTTGTCATAATCAAGAATATTGGGGCCAAATAGTTTACCCAATAGATTCGGGATACGACTATTGCCCATATTAATAGGCCTTACAGGTCGACGGGCCTCATCTGACTTCCTAAATCGCCTTAATTCAGATACGTCATAATCCCACCCATTATTCTCTTTTTCTGGATAAAAGAAAGTTGCGCCTTCACTCCTTACCTTATAATCCAGATAAATCTTCATTAAGTCACACCAATCCTTGATATGTATTTGCTTATCTGGAGCCAAACTGGCATTCATTGTGAGTACGGATTGAGGAAGAGCAGAGTCTCCGTTTTCAAAAAGCGCGTCTAAATCCGGGTAATACGAATGGAATAGCCCCAATGTCTCAGGCGCATCACTAAACTTAGGCTTTTTATTTAATGCATAATACAGGGTTGAGAGAGCATACTCCCGACGATTCTCAGATACAGTTAACCCATCTTCAGAGAAAACATTGTCAGCATACCGTATGATATCTGGATCATTTTCAAGGAATTGAACGGCATCAACCCACGTAATATAACACTTCTCAAGTTCCTTTTTCTCCTTCTTAAGTCTATCAAGATTATCAAGGTCCCTTTGTGTCTTCGTTTGTTTATCCTCCAGCCTATTGATATCGTCAATGCAGTCTTGGAGATCTGCTTGCTGCTCTTGTTTTTTGACAAGCAACTTGTTAAATAACCTGCTATATACTAGGACGGTTTCATTGTCAAGACACTGGACAAGAGCAGCCTTAGCTGCTCCTTGCCGACTATCAGTGAAAGTGATAAACTGTTTCCCTTCATAGGGTTTATTGGGGATTAGGTTGCCCTGCTTATCCATGGCTGGAGTGAGTTCATCAAGAAGATCTCTTGAAACGACTCGGCTCATGAAAGTAGCAGAAAGGTTGAATTTTCGGATATTACTACTATTTTCACCGCAGAAAGGGCATCCATCTTCTGGATCCGACATAATGATATCAGAATTCGGATTCCCAAAAAGAGTATTATTCGCTCCAAGTCCAATTGGTATCGAATTGGCATTGTGAAGAGTAACTCCCGGTGTCAAGCGGGCAAAGTAATTAAACCCTTCAATTACAGTGTTGGGGGTTGCAGGCTGAGGTTGACTTCCCGCTTGAGTCCCATCATCTTGATCATCATCAAAAATGCCAGGAATATCCGAGTTCCTTCTCTCATATGTTCCAGTTTGTGTAGCCCTGTCAAAAGAGACATGACCATATCCTAAAATGGCACCACAATGTCTACAATAGTGGGCCTCAATCACACTTTTCTCCGGTTGTAGAGAAGTGCTATTCAGTGGAATTGATGAGGTTAGCTCCACATTGCCTTTGCTCATCTTGTCCAGATCGATATAGAGGCCTCTATTAAGCGATTTGAAGAAAAGGTGAATCTTCACTTTTAAACCCTTCTCCGCGACTTCATCGAGAATCTCCAAGCGATTTTCAACAGACTTCCCGGTTGGTATTAAGTCTGAAAGGGCAGTATAGCCATTTGCCTCCATCTCCTTAAGAGCAGCATCATCAACCCTAGGGTCTGAACACACTGGAGCTGAACGACGTCCTTCTCTTACATCAACGACACTTTCTCCAGTCAGATTTTTTATAAAGTCAATCAACAAATTCTGATTCCCACCGGTAATGGTAGCCGAAGATGTCGCAAAACGAATGCTCCCAGCCTGTTCTTTTTTAAACGCTTTCCTAACACGTCTTAGTAGTTCGGCTAATTCGGCTGCCGATGCCCCAGTGAAGGTGTGGGTTTCATCGATTACAATCCAGTCAAGGGATTGTGCCGAAGCCGAATTAGAAATAATGTCTTCATCTGATTGGCGAAGCATCATATACTCCAACATGGAAGGATTGGTGAACATAATGTCAACGCCATCATCCCTCATGTCATTTCTATATACCACCTCATGTTTTAGAGGAGTAGGAAGTGGTTGTCCTAATAGCCTTGCCAGTTGCTCGCTTTCTGGCATATCCCCATTATAAACGGCATATTTGATATCACATCCACTCAATTCAATAAGTTCCTCCAATCGATCTTTCTGATCTGACATCAAGGCGTTTAACGGATACAAGAAGATGGCCTTAAGTGTGTGGAATCCAGGCGTGGAAGAGGCTTGGTCAGCGAGTTCCTTGATGATAGGAATCATAAAGCACTCTGTTTTACCCGAACCTGTTCCGGTGGTTACCACCATAGAATGCTTCTGATTCGACAATGTGTCCCAGCATTCGACCTGGTGCTTATATGGGGCGTTGTTGATAGTCCATAACCGCCTCCCATTTTTCGTTGTCGAGAGAGCCTCCCACGTACTATTGGGGCCAGAGTAGCCTTCCCAATCAGACATATTCTCCACAACAATGCTCTCGCCGACGCATTCCTCGATAATCTTCTCCAAATCCTTCCCATAATTGTTTTGCAAGGATCCATGTCCATTCGTCCACATGGAGAGAAGACTTTCCTTGATACTGGAGGCGCAGTTCTCATATATGCGCTTGAATTTCAATGATTGCTTGGCCATATCTAGTGTTATTACTTATCCTTTACTGTTTAATACCGTATGAACATCCAAAAGCGTCGCGAAATCGGTCATTTTTTTGAAAATCTCTAATTTCTCTTTGCCGCTCAAGAAGGATTCATAAGCTTTTTTCTTCCCTTTATAATCGATTTGGGCAATGTCTTTCTTATCTCCTCTTATACATTGAGCAATTTTATTTTCGATCTTTTCAGAGCGTCTAAACTCAAATGCTTTTTCGCAAATAATCAGCGCGTAAATTGCCTTAGTCTGATAAATGGCGGCTCCGCGGAGTCCAGGTCTCGCCAAAAACAGTCTTCTAATATATACGGAATACTGAGAGTCAATTTTAATCAACGCTCGCCAACACTCTACCGGGAATAACATCCAATCAAACATAAACTCTCCGGCTAATCGCCATAAGCCAGTATAGTTTATCTCTTCATGTCGACTACTCTTGGCATTGATATACTGCATAAGGAAAGCGACCATGCGCTTTTCAAAAAACAGTTCATATGAACAAAGAACTTTTAGCTCATCAAACCAGCCAAAGTAGCATTCTAAGTCAAGAGCGAGATCAAAAGCACGGAGGGCAATCCGAAAGTCTGGCTTGTCGGAATAGAATAACTTAGAATACTTATTCTTATTAGCTAGCCTTTTTTGCTCTTTTTCATTTGCCCTTACCTTGTCTGGCTCATTTGACGAAGGCTTATACGCTGCCCGGTAATACTCTTGGGGGTTCAGCCCTTTTAAAGATTGAACGATTATTCCGCGGGTTTTATCCAGGCTACTTGGAATGTCTAGTAACAGATATCTCTTTTTCCCTTGATTATGGTCATTATCAAGGGATTTCATGGAAAGTTCAACCACTTTGCCTTCATCAATGGGGATAAAGACGAATTTCAAGTTGTCTATATCCTTTGTAATTGAGTTGCCACTATCGACGATGTACCTATACAACTCATCTCTTTGTAATGTCTTGGAGTACAAAGAGATATCCGCATAACCATCATAAGACTTGGTGGGTGGCTTCTGCTCCATGTTATCAGAATAAATAGCCTTTTGGATGAAACTATTTATCTCATATCTTTTATCATCAGAGAGTTTGCCCCGCTGCAAGCCATCGGCAGAGAACCTTCTATGCTCATATCTATCTGCCAGTATAGCTGGGACAGATGGCATTTTAGGCGAATCTGGTTTATAGAGATGATCGCCGAAGGTGTCATCATATAGAATGTCCGTCCAGTCATATGGCCAGACAATATCAAGTTGCAATTGATTACCCCTATCGTCGGCCACCCACAATTTGCAGCAAGAACTCTCCTTCGTGATTCTATAATCACAGGATATTTTATTGTTACTGTTGATCTGCCCATAACTTCCTTCGCGAACGGAAACTTCGAACTCATGTAAACCAGAAAGCTCAATAGTACCTACTCGGCTATTAGGGGTGACTTTTCTGGTTATACTTGTATCTGGAGATACAAAGAAACACCGCAATTCGGCAGTCTTCTCATATGAGCGGAATCGAAGCAACTGATACCCACAAAGAGAGTCAAAGGTTTCAAGTTCCTTGAATCTGGAAGTATCAAAGTCGTAAACCTCTTTGCGGTACTCATCGTTTCCCACCACAGTGATCTCCCCACTGTTTTTAATAACGCCTACTTCAAAACCGGATTTGTCAACAACATAAACGATTTGTGTATTATCTTGGCCAGGAATAAAGCAAGGGAATTGCGATTCAATCCTATTCGAGAAATAACCTTCCTGGAAGAATAGATGCTTAGGTTTTACAGTAAGCTTCCCTTCCGCATTATAAAAAGTGATTGGCTCTCCGTTCCCGATAGGATATAGCTCACATTTTCCTTCAACCAGCTCCACGTATTCATACTCGCAACCTTCAATGATTTGGGACTCCGGTGAGTACCAGAGTGAGGGATCGAATACGACCAATGAGTAGCGCCCGCAACTTCCTCGTGAAGTCCATGAGCGATGATCATCGGAATAGAGCTGAACGCACCCCTTATTACGGGTAGGGATAGTTATTTGAGGAAGAGGCGAATGATCTAATTTGACTTGAATATCCTTAAATAACGGGAAATTTGTAGCAACAACGTTCTCGCATTTGTAAGGAATCCAATCTTGGTTTATACACCTAAAGAAGGGCAAGGTAAACTGTTGACCATCGCACTCAAAGCAAAGTGTGAATTGATTTAACCCCTCTATATTTATACCCCAGACTTTAAGTCGGTCTTCATTGATAGCAAAGTTTCTTCCTTCACCAGTCACATTGGGTTTAAACCGGATACACGTAGTGAGTTTGGCCGCGAATCCCGGCATCAACCAGAATCGGTATTCGATGCTAAACTTGCGTCTCCTATTCCCCTCAAAACCGGTTTTCAGCTTCTCATTAAAATCACCGAAGGTCCATGATGATGAGCCATTAATACGATCAGCTTCATCATAGGGGAAATGCCCCGCTTGCAAATCGGGTATTAAACTCCGGATACTTTCTGACCGATTAATGGTTTTGTCGTTAAATAGCTCTTCAGTAGCATCAAAATCCTGGCTATCTTCCGGGTCAAATAAAACTGAGAGATTACTGAGGAGCCTATTTGTTTTATCACTCTTATGTCTTTCCAGAAGAGCAAATACAGGCAAACCTCCCAGGGCTCGAATGCAAGACTGCCAGTTAGTGCGCACATTTACGGGCACATGGTCGATCTTGAAGTCATCCACTATTTGAATGGATAAATCCGTTGGAATACTTGGGGAGATAGCCCTTCCATTACTATGATACTCTCGCTTATACCATTCTGCAATGAAAAACTTAAGTATCTTTTCAAACCCAGTGATAGATGCTTCAGATATTACAATTCTACTATCATATGAAGAGAAGATGCTTTCGACCAGAGATTTTATCTCACAGTATTGATGATAGTTGACCCTTGCTTGCCATACAAATTCTGTCTCTGGAAGCTTGTTCGCCAATTCCAGAATGGCATCCTTTGTCGCTTTATCGAAGCCTGCTTCCTCAGAGCGTGGCTTGCTTCTCTCTATCCGGGGCTTAGCTGCAACTGTTTTGTCTACGGGAGCCGCTTCTATTTCTTCGTTAGTGTATTCCTCATCTCCATAGTCGGTCCTCAATTGAGGTGGATTAGCAGAAACTCCTTTGAATCTCATTGATAGAGAAAGACTCTCTGGGAACTGACAAAACGCGGAATCTTTGATGATGGCTTTTAAGTCATCTATGGAGAGGTTAGACAAGAACCTGTCTTTAACCATTTTAACTAAGGAAGCTTTTGAATACTCATGTTTCTTGGCTTGACCACGGACGGTCTCCAGAATTGCCAAGAGACGTTGATACTCAGTCGCGTCTTCGTCTTTATTTAGAAGCTTTAGAATAGGGAATAATTCAACAATAACAAGCGCAGAATACTCTGCAGGGGTAATGCCGCCCGGGATGGTTGAGCAGTTCATCGCCACATGGCTTCGTTTTGTCTTTATCAGTCCCATAATGTAAAAAGCTACAAACGCCCTCAAAAAGGAGAGGTGTCTATTTCAATAAAATATAGATATAATGGCGAGCCATCCTTAACTTCAGGATGATTATCAATTAGACTCCCAACATCGACCTGCCCTTGTACTTTGTCCCCGACGCCATATACCAAATACTCCTCATCTCCAGCCCATGTTTCTTTGGGATAACACAACTCCTGCATCTCACCCATAGTCATAATATCGTTCTTTCCTGTTAACTGATAACAGTCTGCAATCCTCGTCTCACTATTATAATCGTAAAGCAGAAGATAACTCGCCGTAAACACCTGCTGCGTTTTTTTACAAACGGAGCCTAAACGATTCTCATTTAACCTAACATTATATAGACAATTACTTGCTATCCATATCTTATGTTGCTCAGAATGATAGCATCCTAAAAGGACTGTCTCTTTTTTATACTGACCATTATCGTCTTTTAAAACATCCCGCAGTGTCAAACTTCTTGAGACTTCCTCCCCATTTAGGTATCCATTATAATACACATATGGCTCCGTACCTAAATGATACTCCTTTATGATAAAATCATGACTGAGTTTTGCTAAAAGTTGTGCGTTTTCTTTATAATCACATCTCTCTAGCCCCATAATTAGATAACCCCAATATGGATCTCCTTTCTCATATGGGCAAAATACCTTCCCATTGATTTCCCGGAAATGTGTATTAACGATGCTTTCTAGGCGTTCAAAATCTCTAACCTTTAGAATATAAAAATCGTGTTCATTATCAATGTATTGGATGAAGTCATTGCGAAAAGTCTCTTTTGCCCGTGTTTTAAAAGAGGATCTTACTATAAGCGAATGATTAACATAGGCATATAGAGCAAAGAGGAAATTGATGTCGTACATCCTCAGGAAGAGCGTATCTCTATCGAAAATGCGATTCTTAAACTGGTAGTTTTTGGGGAAAATGATAGGTTGGAGCGTAAGGTTGCTTGACGTGAAAGTATAGTTCTTTTCAACTCTTCCGCTAATAAAGAAGTTGGGTGTGATATTATATCCTTCTGTTAACTCATCCCGGTACTTTAGGTGTGCTTTATTATCGTGATACCAGTTAAGTTGGGTCTGAATAATATTCCTAGCATAAGTATATTGTTTAAATAGCGCATCTCCTGTAGGGATTGCACCCTCCTTGTAATACTTACTATCACCCACATAATACACTTGTCTGCCTCCCGTTGTAAGAGAAGTTCCTTTGAAAAGATGGTCTACGACTTTTCCATCTTGTTGTTTAACTAGAGATTGTGGCGCATCAGAATCCCCTAATAGGAGGTCAATCATATCCTCGAAGACACTATTAAAGTCTCTAACCAGTAAGTACTCTTCCTTCTCTTTCGCATTGCGAATTAATTCTCGTTTTGATGCGAACAAATAAAGAAGATCCCAAAGACGGACAAATCTTTCGTTATAATAGTTATTCTTAATTGTTTTAAGACGTTTCGTAACAAACCCCTTCTCTAGAAGACGTTTGAAATCCTTGTCTGCAATCAGATTATAAGGTTGGTCAACAATGAAATGGAAATGATACTCATTGTTAATATACCGCAATGTGTTAAAGAAAAGAATTAGAAGCTCTTCATCGTAATTAATCTCTTTCCTATGATTAATCACAAAGGGGTAAACCACCCTTTTATTCGAAATAATCGGCTGTTGAGTCCTTATTGTTTTTGACCAGTTTACTCTATTGAAGCCCGAATGATTTTGTTTATATGTTAAGACAAACAAGCTCTCATTTTCTCTATAAAAATCACGGAGTGAAAGGATAACATCCATTTGAGATGTTTCTGTTTTCCCGGATTTTGATGAAATCACATTTTGAGATGAATCTTTCTCAATAGCAATAGTATTAATAATTCTTTTGCGATACTTTTCAATTGCTTGATAAAGATAAATAGGAAGGTCTATGAGGATATTTTCAACCCACCCTTCTTCCTTCATTCGCGCCACCAGTTCGGATGTGACAGTAATCGGAGAACTGTCACTTAATTCGATGAATCCAAAACCCTTTCCATTGCAAAAAAATACCTTGGGTAAGATAAAAATATGTTGGTGCTCAGATTCATAATAGTAGCCTACGCAGTCAAGAATTGCTTTGTCGTCTTTGAAATTCCCACGCGAAATAACCTTGGCATGGGAACGTCCAAAGACGCTTTCAAGAAGAGTGCGTTTATACTCCTTACCTTCGAAAAAAAGGATCATTATTCGGGCGAATTGGTTTGGTTACCTGAATTGTTTGGCAGAGTCGCAATTTGATTCTTTGCTTTACATATACCCTCAATAAACCTTGTAGTATATTCAGTGTCCTTCATGATACAAAGATCCTCAAAGAATAGCTCATCAGCCTTGTCACCAAAGAACGACTCTTTAAAATCATCATCGTCCTTAAAAACATCATTAAATAAGAAGAAGAGGACTTTGTCACGGAATGTATCCACGCCAATGGTGTTATCTTCACCTGCTTGAATAAACCTATTCCCGAGAACTTTATTGGTATTATGTGTCTCAGTCTTAATGTAATTATTAAGTCCACGAAGCAGTTCTCCCCAGTTATACTGATGTTGATCATCAATAATGACTGTAAACTGATCTGCATCGGGATAGCTAATACCAATGTATTTCCATTCCCATCTTCTCTTAAAAGCACTATCTATAGGGAATAGACTTTGATCAGAAGTATTCATGGTCGCATGAATATTTAGATTGGGAGGAAGAGTTAATTTCCCCTCGCCAGAGAAGGGTTTCCCATAGAGCTGAGTATAGTAATCGGAAATATACTGTACATAATTAGAGGGAAGGAGGTCCTCTTTTTGAAGGTATGCCCAGATGTCCTCATCTATAGTAATAGGATATGCAGAAAAACCGTCCTCGTTTCTATCTAAAAGTTGAAAAACATCTCCAAAGATTTGCGCACAATTACCACGATTAATTTCTTCAATGATAAGATTCTGCTCCACGGAAAGATCCTTCCATGCGGCGATATATGCCTTTATAAATATCTGAGGTGTAAATGAATATTGTATTTCTTCTTTACCTGATTCAGTCACTTTCATTGATGGCTTATAACTACCAATGAAGGCGGAATAATCCGTATCAGGATGAAATGTAATTCGCATCTGATTCTCAAGATCTTTTAACCCATTGGATTTCCCGGTACCGGGCGCGCCATAATATATAATTTGTTGGGGGCGTTTCTTGATATCTGATATAGAGACACTTATCGCAGAGTCTTCTGAGATAATAGAATTTACACTTCCAGAGGAAATTGCTGACAGTGGGTTTTCTACTGGAGATTGGTCTTTGATTAACTCGTAACTTTGTAAACTGGTTAGTAGAATGTCTGCAACATTTGCATCTGCGCCCTTCCCAACCTTACAAGACTGAATGCCGCATTCAGAAACAATCTTATCAATATCATCTTTGGTGTAGCACTCGGCATATTTAATACCAAATAGATTGATAACATGTGCCTTATTCTCTCCGGAAATTTTAGATAATTCCTCCTTTAACAATTGCCCTAAGATTTCAGGCGCAATTCTCCCTGTAAAATGTGGTGCCATATAGATATAGATTTTATTAGTCGTTGTATCTAGAAACTTGGAAAAGACAATCTCATTTAAATTGCCAAGTCTCTTAATGTTCTCAAATTTTGTTGATAAGATGGATCTTGAAAAGAGACTAAATATAGAAGAGTCGTCATAACTCAAAAACTCTAAATATGCCCGACTTGGATCAGAGTCATCATATTGGCTCCCAAAATCAAAGCGTGCATACATTCGTACTTTGTAATAATCCTTATCTAATGCCTCAATTGATTTGCGAACTTTATCATAATGATTATTAAAGAAAGCTACATTCCAATAATTCTGAGAAGGATTATGGTACTCCACTTGAGCAATGTCAAGATAGTTTAGTATATCCTTTTTATAAAAGAAGAAATAATCGGGGCGAGATAGATTATGGTAGAAAAAACGAACTGCTGACTTGTCAACCCCGAACCGACTCTCTCCGCCTGGTTTTTGAGAATACGAGTTGTTGCGAGGGTCACTGTCTTTTTGTACCTTCAACCATCTATCACAAGCGCTTTCTACAAGGCTCTTTCTATAATTACCTAAAAACTGAATTGCCATAATTATAATGCACCTGTTTTAATAATCTCATTAACAATAGCCATCATTACATCAACTACAATCGAATTTCCCGCTTGCCGAAGCATTTGCATAGATGACACGGAAATTTTAAAGTCATCAGTAAAGCCCATTAATCGTAGCGCTTCACGATCGGATAGTTGACGGAGAACCAAAGGATCTCTCGTCACAGTAATGTAATTATCAACCCCCGCTCGGTGATGCTGTGTCATCATTTTCATAAGCGTACGAGCGATAGGTAAATCTGTTTCAGTTGAAGTTTGGTAAGTCCCTGTCCCTCCAGCAAGAACATATTTTTGAACGGCAGGAGTCAGCGTAAATTTGGGGTCAGGTTTTCCTGGGACCTTTTCTATTACTAGTTCGCCATTGTTCTTATCAAATTGAAAATGGCCAATAGCGCAATTATCTTCCAGAAAATCCTGCATTGTATAATGCAAGGGTCTTGGAGTAGGATACGAAAAAGGCTTGGCATCAAGGTCTTTTCTTAGACCCACAACAAACAGCCGCCGCCGATTCTGCGGAATCCCGAAATCACTAGCATTTAATACCGCCGGAGATCCAATAGAGTAATTCAGTTCATTGCGAAAGACATTCTCCATGATGCGCCATGTCTTGCCCTCATCATGAGTCGTGAGGCCACGTACGTTTTCATATATAAAAACTTTTGGTTGCACTTCTTTGACAATACGAGCAAATTCATAAAATAAAGTGCCTCTTGTATCCGCCAATCCCCCCAATGCGCCCACACTAGAAAAAGACTGACAAGGACTCCCGCCAACGAGCAAGTCTATTTGTCTATAATAGTCTCTTCCATCGAAGAAACGCACGTCAAGATGAAAATTGTCCTCAGATATATTATAATTCGCAAGGTATGATTCTTTTACAAAATTATGTTGTCTTGAACGCGATGCGTATAATTTATCGACAAAAGCCTTTTTCGCTTTTTTTGTTGATAAACTAAATACCTCATCCTTAATCTTTTCAACCTTAATCGCTTCAAGATTATTTAATTCCTCTAGGCGCTCAAGGCTTTGTGGATCCTTTAATTCTTTTCTACTTCTTAACTTCTTAAGCTTTTTATATTCTCCCAATTCAGGGTCCTCTAAAAAATCCACTTCTACATCCCCATTATCACATGCAAAGGCAATGTCGTGCTCAATCCCAAGTCTTTTCAAGGCTTGTTCAATCGCACCGATACCTGAAAATAAAGTTCCTAAAACAATCATTCGAATACTCCAGTTGTAATCAATTCTGTCATAATGTGTTCCAAGACATCTACTACAATAGAATTCCCACTTTGTCTCCACATGGTATTATCCCCATGTATCATTTTAAAGGAGTCCGGGAAACCCATAAGGCGCAAGCACTCGCGCGGTGTATACATCCTTATAACACCTGAAACACCTTTCCACGTTCCAACATATGCACGTTCTAGAATATCTTTTGTGTGTTTTGCTGAAAGAGGCTCAAAAATGAAATCTCCATTCCAATTGAATTGCTGATTCGCTTTTTGACATTTTTGGATATCGCGCCCTACTTGCGCTCTTGTTGGGTGCGTTGTCACAAAATCAAATCCCTTCTTCCCGAGGTAATATTTTGCATCGACATTATCCTCAAGAAAATCCTTATTCGTTTTCGTTAATGGTATTGGAGTGGGGAAACAAAAATCCTTCTTTAAAACAATATTCTCGCGAATACCAATGATAAATATGCGTTCCCTATTTTGTGGAATACCATAGTCGACAGCATTCAGTAGTGGCGTTTCATTCCCATTTTGATCCCCGTGAATATAAATACGATAATTAAGCTCTCTGAAGACACGTTTAATAGTATCCCACGTGTGCCCCTGGTTATGAACTAACAACCCTTTTACGTTTTCAAAAATAAAACAACGAGGTTGAACTTCACTTATGATTCGAGCGTAATCATGAAATAAAGTTCCACGAGTGTCTTCAAAGCCTCCTCTTTTCCCATTAGTGGAAAAAGCTTGACACGGACTGCCTCCCACCATAATATCTACTTCGTCAACATAGTCTCGGCCGTCCATGAAGCGAACATCCCAATGAAAATTATCTGGGTTAATACTATAATTAGCTAAATAGCTTTGACGAATACTCTCGTCAAATTTACTATGTGCTCGATACAACTGCTCCACAAATTGCTGCTTGTCTCGTTTGTTACCCAGAGAGATAACTGTCTCATAGATATCTTGTGTTAGCCCAAACTCCATTTGCTCTAACTCAAGTAATCTCGCTTTTTGGAAAGGTTCCCTTTTTTTTGCGGGGATTTTTCTAAGAAAATCTAATTCTTTTTGCTCTTCTTTAGGAAGAAGCTTGAGATCATTTTCTCCATTATCGCAAGCGAACACTATTGAGTGTTCCAGCCCCATTTTTAGAAGCGTTTGCTCAATAGCGCCGATCCCGCTAAATAATGTCCCTAAACGTATTTTCATCAATCCATTATTTTTTTGCGATTAGCAGTTCTCCAACTTCAACATCTAGTACCTCCGCTATCTCAACAAGCGTTTCCAACCCGGGCTGTGCCCTGTTTGTACACCACTTCGAAATCGTTGCTGGGTCTTTTCCAAGCTGCTCGGCAAGCCATTTACTGGTCCGCTTCTTCTCGACAAGGACTACCTTGAGTCGATTAATATCTTTAGTCATTGGGGGTATTTATTTGCCTAATACGCAAATTTAAGGAATATTTTGGGACTTTTATAATTATTCTTGACATTATTCGATTCTGCCCGATATTTATAATAGAGGAAAACATGAGAGGCAGATTGATTCATAGGTCCTTTCAAAACTTTTTGTGGCACTGCCAGGTTTTGGCGGTTTGAGACTTTACCTTTGCACCTGAAAAGATAATAAGAGTTAAAGTCAAGGGCCTTCGCAGTGATGTGCGGGCCCTTTTTTTCGAGAAGATGAAAGAAATAAGATAAGAATCGGTATCTTTATACAAACAACTGACAACATGGCGAATAACAAAGTACCTAGTGATTGGCGCATATGCGCGACATGCTCCTGCTGGTGCGGGCGCACATCAGCCGACTTCTGGCATAAGTGGGTTGATTTCGACAATAGTGAAAGAGCTCGCTGCGCAGGCGGCGGATTCAACGGATGTTCCATGCAGGGTATGGCATCCTGCCCGCAATGGGATCAACGATTCAAGTAGGCAGGAGTATGCTTGGAGCTATCATCGGGGATATCGTAGGCTCTCCCTACGAATTCCACAACATCAAACGGACGGATTTCCAGTTCCTTACTAAGTTCTGCCGTTTCACCGATGACACTGTCATGACGTTGGCCAATGCTAAGTGGCTGACTGAGGATCCTCATCATTCTCCGGCGTACCTGGTGGAATGTATGCGCGAACTGGGACGTTCGGCGAAAGGTGTGGGCTACGGTTCATCTTTCCTGCGATGGCTTTATCTTCCGGACGAGCTGGCGTTACCATACAACAGTTGGGGTAATGGTGCTGGGATGCGTGTGAGCCCGGTAGGAATGTATGCGAAGACACTTGAGGAGTGCCTGGCTCTTGCAAAGGTCAGTGCGGAAGTGACGCATAATCATCCGGAGGGTATTAAGGGTGCACAGGCTATTGCCGCATGCGTATTCCTGGCCAGGACAAGCGATGACGTCTTCTCAGAAGAGACCAAATCCAGCATCAAAGAGTACGTGGAGAAAACCTTCGGATACAATCTGGACTTCACGCTAGACGAGATCCGTCCCGACTATTTTTTTGATGTCTCTTGTCAGGGAAGCTGCCCTCAGGCAATCCGGGCCTATCTGGAAGGGAAAGACTTCGAAGATGCTGTCCGTCTGGCCGTCTCCATCGGCGGCGATTCTGACACCATCGCCTGCATGACCGGAGCCATTGCCGGGGCGAAGGGGGACATCCCGGAAGAGTATGCAAAGACTGCATATCAGATACTCAAACCAGCCCTTCGAACAGTGCTTGACGGGTTCGAAAAAATGCTCTCTGAACGCACTCTCTAATGAACGCAATTTTGAAAACTCGAACGAAAGAAGTATATTTGCGTTAATCCTGCAAGGGAGAGCGTTCCAGTTCTCTTTTGACGAACGGGTATGCGGTCAGAAAAGGCCCTGGAGGCCCCTCAGAAATGATTTTTGAGGACATTTATGGACATGTATGGCCGAATAAACGGACGCAAAACCGGACGCATTTTAAGAAAACATGCCCTGTGTGCACTGAGAGCCATACTACTCGGTTTTTTTAACGAGGAAGAATATTAACAGGATTATCAGCTAATCTATGCTGAAAATCAATAAGTTATGAAAAACCAGGGATAATTCCCTGGTTTTTTTGTTCAAATAAGGGGCAAAAATGTGCTATAAATGGCAGTATATGGACATTCACTACCCTTGGGACTATCCTTGAAAAGAAGAAATCCTTATGAAAAGGTAATAATAAGTTGGAAAGAAAAGGAATTGTAACAAACAAATTTATACTTTTATAATAGTTTGTAATAAGTAACATAATAAATGGCCAGAGAAGTATTCATTCATAATTCGAGATGGTTCAAAAAAAGCCTGAGCCTTGAAGATCTCATAGGTGAAAGCACTTATCATGTATCCTATCTGGATAGCAATATGAGGATGACGACTCAAAAGAATGAGTCAAGCTTCACTTTGTTATTTGATGGGAACTGCATTGGAAGAGGAGTGCAGGTTGTCGAGAACACCAAAGATACTATTCATCTGGCGGTTAACCTTCCCTGTACACAAGAAGATGTCCAGATGCTATACAATGTTTCAAGAAGGATTGCCTCATTATGGAAATCAGACAGCATAATAGTTGAAGAGACTAGGGTTAGCCTGACTGTAATTGAGAAGGTGGAGGAGCATGATATTGCTATGAATAAGAGTCTTCTTGGTGATGCTCCCAAGGTGTTCGGAGATGATTATGCCACCCTATACTGTGCTACCGTTCCCATCTGTATCCCAGTAAAACAACTACAGGATTATTCTGATGATTATCAAGGTTTCAGCAGGTTTCTGAATGAGAAACAGAGGATTGGTGCATTTTTCTCCTGTCCTATGTTTTATTCACTCGATGGTAAGGTTGTTTCTTTGTATGTAGGCATTTCAGAGGGTGAGTTTATCCTTCCCAACAAGCCCCAGATGTCCTTAAGGAGGAGCAAATAACTTGAAAGAATCAAGATGTTCCTTGGTATATTGTAGTACAAAGTCGAGAATTATGATAGAGAATAACCAGCAGAAACGAAAAAGATACTTAACCATCGGCCCCGTAAGCCGATCGGTTTCTTGACACCACTGGGATACTCTAAACATTTATTTAATTTTAACATTTAAAGTGTATTGCACCTTTGAATAAAACTCACCATTTCATAAACAAAACGACAATGGGGAACTTGAAAATATTTTGTAACGGAATTGAGAGTGCTGCGCTCCAGCAAATCCAAGCCTTGGCTAACTACGAGGCATACAAGGATTCGAAGATTCGTATTATGCCTGATGCACACGCTGGCATTGGTTGCACCATCGGTACCACGATGACGCTGACCGATAAAGTTTCGCCCAATCTTGTCGGCGTGGATATCGGTTGCGGAATGATTGTGGCCGAACTGGGCAAGGTATCCATTGATCCTTCCGAACTGGAGCACCTGATTGAGCAGCAGATTCCTTCCGGGACAAATATCCGTTCTCACGAGATTGAGGAGACGAAAGAAGGCCTCGCCCTGGTTGATGCCCTCCGCTGCCCCTGCGGGGGACGTGACTACAATGCCCTTTCTATTGGCACCCTTGGCGGCGGGAACCACTTTATTGAACTTGACAAAGACGACGAGGGCAATATATACCTCGTCATCCACTCTGGCTCCCGTAACCTGGGGAAGAAGGTATGTAACCACTACCAACACCTCGCCGAGAAAGAGCGCAACGATGCCAGTCAAGGCGTAGTCACAGAACTCATTGCTCGTTTGAAGGCCGAAGGGCGCGCAAAAGACATTCATACGGAACTAAAGAAACTACCTAGGCAATCAGGAGTTCAAGATCCGCTCGCTTATCTTGAAGGCAAGTCTTTCGAGGATTATATCCACGATATGTCACTCTGCCAAAAGTTCGCCGATCTCAACCGACAAACCATGATGCGTGTGATTACGGAAGGCTTGAGCCTTCAGCCAAAGTCCGTTTGGCAGACCATTCACAATTATATTGACACTGAACACATGATTCTTCGCAAGGGGTCCATTTCTGCCAGAAAAGGAGAGCGTGTCATCATCCCGATGAATATGCGTGACGGCTCCTTGATCTGCATTGGCAAGGGAAATCCAGACTGGAACTTTTCTGCCCCCCACGGAGCCGGTCGTCTTTTATCCCGCGCGGAAGCTTTCAACTTGATTCAGATGGATGATTTTGAGCATGACATGGAAGGCATTGCCTCCTGGTCTGTTTGTGATTCCACCAAGGATGAAGCACCTGGAGTCTACAAACCGATGAATTCCATTATTAAGCAAATAAAACCGACCGTCGAGATAGAATATCTCATTCATCCCGTATACAACTATAAGGCACACTGATTGAGGTTCTTCTTAAGGTTACGTTTTGTGAGAATAGCACGTGGTGAAAGGACCCTCATCATATCTTTCATGTAAATCATGGAGGATTCCATAGACAGTGGCGCATCGGTCTCTGGAGTAGAATTGTCGGGAAGAACATCCAGGAGAACGCCATCCCTATTAATAATGGCGTTAACAAGTATTTCTTGTGAAAAGAATAGATCACCAATCCCATCGAGGGTGAAAGAAGAAAGGATTGATTTGGTATATTTGCATATAACATCATAAATAATCCGACGGAGGCGTCAACCGAGCATACCGGATGCCACCGATGCGGAATGTTCAATTAAAAACAATCTATATCATGGAAGACTTCAAACTATATCGTGACAATGTCGCATTCTTGTTCCAACATTTCGACAAATTCAAGAGTAACGCTCGTTTTTTTATGTCTCCCGTACCCTTCGAGGTGAAGTACGAACTCTTCCTGAAGAAGGGAGAAACGCCCTTTCAGACGATCAGGATGGTCAAATCCCCGATTTGTATCGGCGCATTGTTCATGTGCTGGGAGAATTATCCGGATCTCTTTCAGATCACCTGCGGGCTAAATGAAAAACAAACAGGGATGGTTTTTTCATTTAATGGATCCCCCTTGTCGGGCACGAATAACTGGTCCGCGGTTTGCCTTGAGAACGGAGAAGTGTTTTCCGGACAAAACGACAAGAACTTCAGGTCTCGTTGTGAAGCATTAAACGCAGCAGTCCTTCAAAGCGAAGGGGCATTGGAAGAGATGAAAAAACGCAAAAAGTTGAATGATTTCACTCCTGCCACTCTCCAGGAACTTGTCGAGTATGTGAAAGGAATGGTCAATGAATGACCGGATTGTCCTTAATCCAAAATCATCCAAATACTTTTAGACAATCCAGAGGTCTCCTTTCCGAAACAGGACACGACATCGAGGACATCGTCAAGTCTGCCGTGAGGAGGAAATCGGCGCGAATAAGGAACACAGAAGGATTGGTTTCCAGGCCTGACTCGTTGACATATGAAAAAAACACGAATCATTTGAAAGAACCGGAACACGCCAAAGTAT
>Ga0247611_10003326_pt1 | contig 24014 bp, 14 predicted proteins | sample 177DNAGHGhighgp2_FD_192422 | JGI IMG/M metagenome (GOLD analysis project Ga0247611, IMG submission 192422) | Sheep rumen microbial communities from Palmerston North, Manawatu-Wanganui, New Zealand - 1770 DNA GHGhigh gp2 | ecosystem: Host-associated > Mammals > Digestive system > Stomach > Rumen... | reverse complement strand
GTTCTGTCCGGCCTGCAGGGTGCCGCGTTTCAGACGACCCACGGCGATACGGCCCACATAGGAGCTGTAATCCAACGAGGTGATGAGCATTTGTGGTGTGCCTTCCTCGAATTTCGCGGGCGGAATGGTGTCGATGATGACGTCCAAGAGGTAGGAAACGTTGTCGGTGACGTGGTTCCAGTCGTCCGACATCCAGCCTTGCTTCGACGAGCCATAAACGGTAGGGAAGTCAAGTTGGTCTTCGGTCGCGCCGAGGTTGAACATCAGGTCGAAGACAGCCTCTTGCACCTCGTCGGGACGGCAGTTGGGTTTATCGACTTTGTTGATGACCACGATGGGCTTCAGGCCCAGCTCGATGGCCTTCTGCAGCACGAAACGGGTCTGTGGCATGGGGCCTTCGAAGGCGTCGACGAGCAGCAGCACGCCGTCGGCCATGTTGAGCACGCGCTCCACCTCGCCACCGAAGTCGGCGTGGCCAGGAGTGTCGATGATATTGATTTTGACGTCTTTATAACGAACTGACACGTTCTTCGAGAGGATGGTGATGCCGCGTTCGCGTTCGAGGTCGTTGTTGTCGAGAATGAGTTGGCCAGGGGCTTCGTCCGATTCCTTGAAGAGTTGGGATTGGTAAAGGATACGGTCCACGAGGGTGGTTTTGCCGTGGTCGACGTGGGCGATAATCGCTATATTTCTGATATTCTGCATTTTAGTAAAAATTGCTGCAATAATTTAAGCTGCAAAAATACAAAAAATCAAAAATACTGAATATAGAAAAACTCTAGTGCTTGGATTTTTCTGCCCAATCTTCAATCTGAAGGTTTGGGATATGGCTGAAGTGTTTGATGTTTGAGGTTACTGTAACGCAATTGTTGTAAACAGCGCAAGCGCCTATCAGCAAATCAAATTCATCAATCCTATTTCCTTAGTTTTCAAGCAAGGTCTTGATAGTTCCATATACTCTAAGTGAAGGAAAAATAGGTAATAATTCAAATGATTGGAGAATGAAACCAATATCTTGGAAATGCTTAGGATTGTTAGACTTCGCAGCACCATAGAACAGTTCTGCAATGGTTATCTCAGTGATAAAACAACTCTCTTGTCCAACCTCGTTGATTTTTTCAAGCACTTTATGGTTGTGTTTGAAAAGTTCAATGCAAGTATCAGTATCAAGGATGTATTTTGACATAATGCTTACCAGTTTTCAACGCTTCTGCCAAAATATTCGTTATTCCTTAAAGCAGCAGCATCAATATCACTCCAATCTCCACTAAAACAAGTGTTTAAGTCGGGCCTTTTGGAAACCTCTGACTTCTCTTTCATTGAGGCGGATAGCTTGGCAATCAAGTCAAGTTTGTCGTCTGGACTCAATGAGGCCAGAATCAGCATATACAAATCGGTAATACTTGTGGTTTCGAACATGTTCAGACCATTTTATTATGGTTACAGATGCAAAAGTAATTATTTTTTTTCAATTTAATTATGTTTTCGCTAAAAACAAAACAAACTTTTCTATTTTGTTGTCTCTTATTTCATCCAGAAAAACTCATCCTTGGCCACAATAGGCTTGAAATATTCATCAATAATCCCTTGCTCGACCAATTCTTTCGGCGTGCCTTGGCGCAAAGGCTGCTGCGGGGCCACTATCCACATCACGTCGGCGTGGCGGAGCAAAAGGTCAAGGTCGTGGCTGCTGAAGAGAATGGTCTTGTGTTTCTCACGCGAGAGTTTGTGCATGATGTGTACCAACTCGATTTTGCTCGGATAGTCGAGGAAGGCGGCGGGCTCGTCCATGAAGATTAGGGGCGTGTCCTGCACCAAAGCCTTGGCAATCATCACTTTCTGTTGCTCACCGTCGCTTAATGATACGAAGTTTCGGTTGACCAAATGGCTGATGCCGACAGTTTCGAGGCTGTCGTAGATGATTTGTTCGTCGTCGGCTTTCAGTTTGGCTAAGAGGCCAAGGTGGGGATAGCGACCGGCGGCCACGATGTCGAAGACCTTCAGGAAGAGGTCGTCGGGCTTTTCGGTGAGCACGAGGCTGAACAGCGAAGAACGCTCGGTGGGGGAGTAGTCTTGAAGTTTTTTCCCGAATAGCGTCACCTCCCCGCTGATGGGTTTGAGGCTGGCCGACAGCGTCTTGAACAACGTTGTCTTGCCTGAGCCGTTGGGTCCCGCCAAGGCCACAATGTCGCCTTCGCTGAGGCTCACGTCGATGGCGGGCATCAGGGCTTGGCCTTTGTAGCCGATAAGTAGGTTCGTGGTATGGAGCACTTCGTTCATCTCATGACTTTTTGACGATGGAAAATCACCCACAGCACGATAGGCGCACCAATCAGTGCCGTGACCGAGTTGATGGGCAGGTTGCCTTCGAAGGAGGGCAGCCGCGCTATGAGGTTGCAGAACAGGGCAAGGTCCATGCCGAGGAAGGCCGTGGCGGGGATGAGCAGCTTGTGATCGCTGTTGCGGAAGAGGAATCGTGCGATATGCGGCACGGCCAAGCCCAAGAAGGCAATGGGACCGCAAAACGCCGTGATGAGGGCGGTGAGGAAGCCCGAGGCCAGGATGATGAGCATACTGTTCCGACGGATGTTGACGCCGAGGTTCTCGGCATAACGCTCACCCAACAGCAAGAGATTCAAGGTCTTGAATAATAGGAATGAGCCGATGCTGCCAACCGCCACCGCGATGGCGAAGAAGGGCAGCTGGGCCTTGCTCACATTGGAGAAGCTACCCAGGCCCCAGATGACAAAGGAGTGCAGCCCTTCCTTTTGGCTGAAGAATTTCAGGATGTCGGTGACCGAGCCTGCGATGTAGGCGATCATGATGCCCACCAGCACTAGGCTCACCATGCTGCGGAGCCTCGAACTCAAGGCGAGGATGAGCAGCAGCACCGCGAAGGCACCCAGGAAAGCTGCAATGGTGACGCCGAAGGTGGACCACAGCGACAGTGTGCTGACCGACAGGCCCGTGGCGGTGCCGAGCAAGACCACGAAGGCCACGCCGAGGCTCGCGCCGCTGCTGATGCCCAGCAGGGAAGGGTCGGCCAAGGGATTGCGGAACAAGGTCTGCATCAAAAGGCCAGAAACCGATAGACCTATGCCCGCCAGCAGTGCCGTGATGGCTTGTGGCAGGCGGTAGTCGAGGATGATGGCGCGGTAGGTCGAAGTGTCGCCGTGCAGCAGCGCGTCCCAGAATTCATTCCAAGGGACCGACACCGAGCCGTAGCGCAGGTTCAGGACGAACAGCACGATGCCAACGGCCAAGATCGCGATGGAGACCAGCGCGATGGGCGGCGTTTTGCGGCGGATGGTATTATCGGTGGCAGAAGCCATTCTGTGGATGTTTTTGCGTTGCAAAGATAGGGTTTAATTTGATTGAAAGGACAATCAATCATCGTCATCATCTTTCGGACCGGAAACAAGCAGCGTCGTATCGTCGCAGCGGATGCCGTAATATACATCCCTCATGCGGCCTTGCTGTGGTTCGAGAACACCTTTTTCTACAAGGTCTTTGATGTCGCGAGAGGCCGTGTCGACCGAGACTTTGCAATGCTTGGCCCAGTTTTTCACTGTCAACTTGCCTACATAACCATCAAGGTAGATGTTCAGCACTTTGTTTTGTCGCTCCGTGAATGCGATGTTGGCATGGCTTTGCCAAAATGAGGATTTCTGCAAGATGCGTGAAAGCACTTCGTCGGAAGCGTTGATGGCGCGTGCCATGCAGTCGAGATACCAGACGAGCCATTCCGTGATGTCAGCATCCGTTTGTCGGCTGACGCGCTCCAGCACATCGTAATACGATTTCTTGTCTTTGTTGATTTGTCGCGACATGCTGAAGAAGCGCATGGCGGAGTCGTCGGCTTGCGAGAGTGCCATGTCGGCGATGGCGCGACCGATGCGCCCGTTGCCGTCGTCAAACGGGTGGATGCAGACAAACCAAAAGTGGGCGATGGCGGATTTCAGGTAAGTGGGCGAGTCGATGTCGGTATTGAACCAGTCCAAAAAAACATCCATTTCCTTCTGCACGTTTTGTGCGGGAACGGCTTCGTAATGCACTTTTTCGCGACCGTAATTGCCCGACACCACTTTCATCTCGCCTTTGCGGTATTGTGCTACGTCGATTTTCGAATAACCGCTTCTGCCCGAAGGAAACAGGCAGTTGTGCCAGCCGAAAAGCCGGTCGTGGGTGAGGGGTTGGTGGTAATGGCTCACGGCATCAAGCATCATCTCCACGACGCCTTCCACATAGTGGCTGGCGGGTTCTTCGGCATCAGAAGGGATGCCTAACTTTCTGGCGATGGAAGACCGTACTTGTTTGGCGTTCAATGCAATGCCTTCGATCTCGGAGGAGTTGATGATGTCGTTGGAGAGCATCTCGGCATTGGCCGACAGGCGGGCGTCGAACCCTATGGCGTCGAGTCGGCCCATAAGGAACCCCGATGCCTTGTTGACGGAAGCCAATCTGTCTGCGACAAGATCCTTGTCCCAGGTGAAATGCGGCCATTGTTTGCTCTGATGGATGTAGGATGCCATAGTTAATCGAGTATTTCGGCTGCAAAAATACACATTATTATAATAAGCCGCAAATCTTGCGGTTAATTATCCGCAGGTTTTGCGGATTATTGGCCGCAAAGGATGACAAAAACGGCGTTCGTTTGTTTCTTCGTGACAAAAATAAGAAAATAACCGCCGCAATTCCGTTTTGTATCCTTTTTTGTATCTTTGCACCGAGTTCGGGGAGAAATGCTTTGCATTCGGCGAAGCCAAATCCGGGCTCGTTTAACAAGCGTTTGCTTTTATTCGGAATACTTAATACCTATGGCAAAAGACAAAATGAATAGGACACAATCCTGCGCTAGTAAGACTCTATACGCAGTAATGAAAGAGATGAGCCGTCGAGGCGGTAGCATTCCTGCAAAAGATATATATCCTTTTGTTAATGAGAATGTGGAACTTACTGATTGGGAACGTGAACCTGCAGGTAAAATGCAGTATATACGATGGACTAATAGTTTTCAGTTTTATTCTATTGATTATCAGAAGGCTGGGTTTATTATCAAAAAGAAAGGATATTGGTATATTACACCCGAAGGAGAGGAGGCACTTAAGAAATCGCCTGAAGAGGTTTTGAATTTGGCAAGGGCTGCCTATAAAGAATGGAAGAAGGCTCGAGACATCGAGGATGTTCATGAGGAAGAACCTACGGACACTACTGCTGAATCAGATAATTCCATGAACCTTGATTTGTTGGAATCGGATGCCCGTGAAGGTATTAAACGCTATATTGTTTCAAAAAATCCATACGAATTCCAGGATATGGTGGCAGCTCTTCTCAAAGCAATGGGTTACTATATACAGTCAGTGGCTCCGAAAGGGAAAGATGGCGGTGTTGATGTAGTCGCCTATGTTGATCCATTGGGCGCTCAAACTCCACGCATCAAAGTACAGGTAAAACATAGACCCGATGCGGTTATAGGAGCTTCTGACATCCGTGCCTTATTAGGTATTCTTCGTTCGGGCGACATTGCTTTATTTGTCACATCAGGAACATATTCACCTGACGCGAAGAACACGGCAGCGAACTCCCGTGAATTCATTCGCTTGATTGATGGCGATGAATTCATTGAAATGTGGCAGAACTATTATGACAAGATGAGTGACGACGATAAAAACATGTTGCCACTGAAACGTATTTCCTTCTTGGGAAACAACGAATAGTATGAATAAGCGCATCGAACCTGTTTGCTGCTTTATCGTGTCTGTTTTTTTGTTTTGAAATCTACGCCCATAATTAGGGCTAAAATGTGTGTGCACATATACATTTTTCCTCCTAAATTCATTGGAAATGAAGAAAACCAGTATTTTTGTCCCCACTAAACACTCTAAAACTGACCCCATGACCAGAAAAATACATCTCCAAGAAGAAGCCGCGCGGTGCTTGCTCTGCGCCGATGCGCCGTGCAGCAAGGCCTGCAAGAATGGCGACCCGGCACGCGCCATTCGCGCCATACGATTCGACAATGAAGCCGTCGCCGCACAATGGCTCGACCCATGCAGCGACGCCGAGCTGCAAGCCGCCGAGACGGCCTGCATCCACTACGATAGGCCTATCCGCATCAAGGAACTGGCGGAAGCCGTCAAAGGCACGAAGCCACAAAAGGAACTTCCCAGCCTTGCCATCGACTTCTGCGGCATCCCTTGCGAGAATCCCTTCTTCCTCGCCTCGTCGGCCATCTGCACCAACTATGAGATGGTGGCACGGGCCTTTGAGGCAGGATGGGCAGGCGTGTTCTACAAGACCATCTGCATGGAGGACATCCGAGAGGTGTCGCCGCGCTTCGATGCCGTCAGCGAGCCGGGCCGCTCCGATTTCTTCGGCTTCCGCAACATGGAACAACTGAGCGAGAACCCCGTGGAGGTGGACTTCGACATCCTGCGCAGGCTGAAAAAGGACTATCCCTCGAAAGTCGTCGTCGCCTCCATCATGGGCAACGCCGAGACGGAGTGGATTACCTTGGCCAAGAAGGCTGAGGAAGCTGGCGTCGATGCGGTGGAGCTGAATTTCTCTTGCCCACAGATGAAGTTGGCTGGCATGGGCAGCGACGTGGGGCAGAACTCAGAACTGGTGCTGTTCTACACAGCCTATGTGAAACATAACATAAAGATACCCGTCATCCCCAAGATGACGCCCAACATCACGCAAATCAACCAGCCCGCCATGGCCGCCCACTTTGCCAGCGCCGATGCGGTGTCGGCCATCAACACCATCAAGAGCGTGACCATGAACAATCGTGGTGCCGTGGCCAACAAGAAGACCGTCTCGGGACTCTCAGGCCGTGCCGTGAAGCCCATCGCCTTGCGTCATATCCTCGAGATGGCGAAGAACCCCATCTTCACCGCCACCAACAATGGCAAACGCATCGATCTGAGTGGCATCGGTGGCATCGAGAACTGGCGCGACGCATTGGAATTCATCCAGCTGGGCTGCAGCAATGTGCAGGTTTGCACCGCCGTGATGCAGTACGGCTATCGCATCATCGACGACCTTGTGCTGGGGCTGCAAAACTATATGGCAGAACGCGGTATTGAGCATCTGTCGGATCTGGTTGGAGAGGAATTGCCCAATTTCGACACCCCCACCAACCTCGACCGCGACACCATTGTGTATCCCACCTTCGACCGTGAGCAATGCATCGGCTGCGGCCGTTGCTACACCTCCTGCCAAGACGGTGGCCATCAAGCGATTTCCTTCGATGCCGACCTGCGTCAGCCGCATCTCGATGGGAAGCGTTGCGTGGGCTGCCATCTCTGCCGACTCGTCTGTCCCACAGGCGCCATCGGTGTGGCGAAACGCATTGCAAAGAAGGAATAAAATGAACGATTAAAACAGACTGGGATTCTCTGGCGGGAATGGAGATTTCGTCCAACTAAAATGCGGCGGCATGTAGCGTTTACAACAGGTAAACATCACTTGCCGCCGCTTATTATACGAGTACCTTACTCCATTCCCCCAAGGGGAATCTATGCCAGCTTTAGAACCTCAGCGTCAGATTGCCCATGACATGGAAACCTGCCATCGGGATGAAACCGATCTGGTAGTAGCGGTTGTCGTTGGGATGGCCGTAGCTGTCGCAGATGGCGGAATAGACCCAGCCGCTGGCAGCGTAGCGCTTGTTGAAGATGTTGTTGAAGTTCACCTTCACGATGGCTTCCTTGACGACCTTCTTGGGCTTCAGGGTGTAGCCAAGGCTCACGTTCGAGGTGCTATAGGCTGGCAGTGAACGATCCAGATTTTGGGTGTTGTCGAGATACATGCGTGAGACGTAGTTCGTGTGCCAGACGGCCTCGAAGCCTTTGTGGTGGAAGGTGATGAAGCCGTTCAAGATGGCCGAAGGCGAGAAGGCCAAGGTCGAGTTGTCGTAGTGAATGACATCGAAGCCATCGCCATCGTAGGCATTGCCGTTGGCATCGGTGTTGCCTTCCCAATCGTCCCAATTCTCGACATATTCGTCGAAGTCTTTAATCTTGTTTCTGCTCAAGGCGGCGTTGGCCTCAATGGTCAACCATTTGGTGGCATTCACGCCTGCCTGCAGCTCCACGCCCATGCGGTATGAATCCTTGATGTTGGTGGTCAGGGCCTCACCGATGTCGCTCACCGCGCCGGTCTGTACGAACTGGTTGGTGTAGTCCATATAATAGAGGTTGGCACCCGCCTGCCAGATGTTGCCGTTGTAGTTGTAACCAAGTTCATAGTCAAGGAGTTGCTCGGGCTTGGGGAAGGGATAGGAGCCGTTGTCGGTGAAGTTGTTACGCTCGGGCTCGCGGTGGCTCAAGGCAACCGAACCGTAGATGTGATGGTCGTTTTTGTTCCATGAGATGCCGCCTTTCGGGTTGAAGAAATGATAGGTCTGATGGATGTCCAAAGGTTGGTTGTAGTAACCGCTCTCATCGTCGTAGAACTTGTCGTTGATGCCGTCGGTCTTGTAGTCCACATAGCGGTATTGCAAGTCGCCAAAGAGGCTCCAATGCTCGGTGATGTTGTAGGCGGCTTTCACAAAGGCGCTGCCATCAAGTTTGTGGGCATCGGAGTCATAGTATTTGTGTTTGCCGTTGGTGAGGTATTTGTTGGCGACATCGGGGTTGGCAATGTAGGTGACATAGCCGAAGTGGTTGCCGTCGAATTTTTGCACCGATAGGCCGCCGATGACATCCCATCTCTCATCCTTATAGTTGGCGTTCCAGTTGAGGCCGTAGGTGTGTTGGGTGAGGCCTTTCCTGCGCACGAAGTCGGTCCTTTTCACTTGGTTGCCTTCAGCATCGTAGTAAGTCATGCCGAATTTCGAGAGCTTGTTGTTGGGGCGGAACTCTTCGTAGTAGCCATAGCCGTAGGTGTAGTGCAAAGTGGCCGAGGTCTTCCAGTGTTCGTTAATGTTCCAAGCTGCGGAGAGGAGGTTGTGGTCCTGCCAGAAGTTGTCGGTGGTGCGATTCCAGAAAGTGCCATCGTTCATTTGGTAGCGTTGGGTCATGTAGTGGCCGTTTTCGTCTTTGACGAAGTTGCCGTCCTCATCGGTGACGAGGTATTCGTATAGCGAGTTGTATTGTCCCAAGCCCACGTTCCACAAGTCGGCGTAGGTCTTGATGCCGGTGTGCTCGCCGTATGTGCCATCCATGAGGCTGAGGTCGTCGTTGCCTGCCACGACGCCGTTCCAGGCTTGTCCGGTCTTCTCGAAGTTGCCGATGTTTTTGTAGCGGAGTTGGAAGTTGTTATTAATAAAGGTGATGCCGCCATAATAGCTTCCGCTGCGGCCCTTGGTGCCGTGGATGAAGCCGTCGGTGTGGGTCTCGTGGTAGGCTCCGTCGATGATGAGGTGGTTCCACAAGAGACCTGTGGAGGCTTTTGCACCGAAGTTGAGCGTGTTGAATGAGCCGTAGGACCCCGTGATTTCGGCACTCGGCACGAAAGAAGGCGTTGCCGACGACAAGGCCACTGTGCCGCCAAAGGCGCCGTCGCCGTTAGTGGAGGTGCCCACGCCGCGTTGGATTTGCACAGAGCCCAACAGCGAGCCATAGCTGTTCATGTTGGCCCAGAACACGCACTGGTCTTCGGGTGAGTTAAGCGACACACCGTCAAGGGTGACGTTGATGCGCGAGTCGCCGGCGCCACGGATGCGCATGTAGCTGGTGCCAGTGCCTACACCGTTCTCGCTCCAGGCAAGGATGCCAGGTGACTTGGCGAACAGGAAAGGCAGCTCCTGCCCCGTCTTTGAGAAATCGTTCAGTTCCGCTTTCTCGATGTTGGTGACGGCAAAAGGCGCGTTTTTCTGAACGCGCACGCCGCTGACTACCACTTCGTTAAGCGTTTCGTAGTTAGTAGTGTCGATTACTGCTGTGTTTTGAGCATTCACATTTGTCGCGATAAACAATGCGGCGACAACAAAAGAAAATCTTTTCATCTCTTGAACTTTTAGTTTAATAAAATGTGAAGGGGAATGCTTGAATCTATCCAATCCCTACGCCGGCATTATCCGGATCAGGTTAGAGGGTATGTTCTCAGCCTTTTCACCCTGCCGAGGCAGGGAGGCACCCCTTTGTAATTCGCCGCAAAAATAGGAATTATTTCAATATGTCAAGCGAAAAAAAGATTCCCTTCGGGAATGGAGGTGGTGTGAGTTTAAAAGGCGGCGGCATGAAGAGCTTACCTAATGTAGGCATCACAAGCCGCCGCTTTACAAATTAGTGGTTAACTCCATTCCCCGCAGGGGAATCTCAATATCGTTAAAACCCAATGAAATAACACAAATACCCGCAAACAGCCGCCACCAAGGCATTAACTATCTTTGCCTTGGCAAAACTCCTTTTACTTTCGGCGAGCAGTGGCAACGAGGCATGGCCATCCTGCGAGATGGAGCTGGCCAGCAGCACCGAGAATGGCACTGTGCCTGTGGCAAACAAGGTGACAAACAGCAGATGCGGTCCCGACTCGGGGATGATGCCCACCAGGACAGCCAATAAAATCATCCACGGAATATTATTGCTGATAAGGGTTTCAATGTCAAAGTAATGCAGCCCGACTTGAATGACGAATAGCGCGCCGAAGGTCCAGAGGAAGATGCTCAGGAAATGCTTGCGGATGATGTGCTCCCAAAGGTGTTCCTTGATCACGTGTTCTTCTGCCGTGGCAATGAACCATACCACAAACAGACTGATGGCGGCAAAGATGAGATTTATCCAATATTCGTCGAAGATATTGAGCTGGGTGTGAGTGACTTCTTCGTGCTCATGCTCAAACATGCCGAAGGCTAAGGCAACGATGAACAAAATCACGCCAAGCAGCAAGGCGATGCGTTCGGCGCTGGCATGGCGCATGTTGCGCAAGGTGGGTTTGTCGTCTTCTTCTTCCTTTTCATCTTCCTCGTGAATCTGATAGCCGTCCTTGCAGCCTTCGTGTTGGACTTTGCCGTTCGGCTTGGAGAACCTGTTCACCAGCCAACCGACGAGAATAGCGATAGCGAACAAGACCACCATCAAAAGCAGGGCTTCCTTAGGGATCATGGCGAGCATGACGAAGGCTTCATCGCCCGAAGAAGCAATCATCATGGCAATCAAAGCACCGAAACTCAGCAGCTTGTGCGAATACATCGAAACGGCGGCGAAACCGCCCATGCAGCCAGGAATGATGCCCAAGCCCGCACCCAAAACGACTTGTCCGAAACGATTTTGGCGCAGTCGGGTGAACCATCTGCCGTGCGAATGGATGTTGACATACTCAATCATCAGCATCATGATAATCACCAAACCTGTGATTAAGACGCTGTTTCTCAGCACATCCAAAAACAAATGCAAAAACTCGTGCATGGCTTAAAAATGAGTGGCAAAAATAAAAAGTTTTATCTTTGCAGCAAAATTAAAAGACACGAGACTACGTGACCGTGAGAATACCCGAGGTCCCGAAGTCTCGTAGTCCCGAAGTCATATAAAATGAAAAAAGAAGACTGTTTTTATCTGGGCCGCGTTGCCAAGACCCACGGCTTGAAAGGGGAGGTGACCATCAAATTGGAGGCTGACGACCCTTCAGCTTACCTCGAAATGAAGCATTTCTTTCTTGAAATCAACAAGGTGCTGACGCCGTTTTTCGTGGAGAAAATCACGATGAGTGGTGATAAGTTCTTCATTGCCATTCAGGATGTGAAGACCATCGAGGCGGCGCAACATCTGGTAGGGAAGGCAGTGTATTTACCCTTGGAAATGTTGCCCAAACTGAGTGGCAAGCAGTTCTATTTCCATGAGATTGTGGGCTTTACGGTGGTCGACACGGAGAAAGGTGAGCTGGGCCCAATCAGTCAGGTGTTGGAATATCCCACCCAAGCCATCCTGCAAGTGATGAAAGGCAAGAAGGAAATCCTAATCCCCATCCTTGACCAGGTGATTCAGAATGTCGACCGCGACAAGAAAATCCTCACCATCACTGCTCCAGAAGGCTTGATAGACATGTACTTGCAATGACCGATGCACGTCCTTTCCACTTCAAGCATTTCAGCCTCTACCATCACCGTTCGACGATGAAGGTGGGGACCGATGCTATTTTGTTGGGGCGCTGGACCGAAGTCGAGCCGACAGATGTGGTGCTCGACATCGGCGCAGGTTGCGGGTTGCTGCCGCTGATGCTCTCCCAAAAAGGAGTAGCACATGTGGATGCCGTGGACATCGATGCGGCTTCAATCGAGGAAGCCACAATCAACTTCGAGGCTTCGCAATGGCACGAGCATCTGAAAGCCTATTGCACAGACATCGTCGGATTCCAATCGGATAACTTGTATGACCTTATCATTTCCAATCCACCGTTTTTTAACCGGTTTTCCAAATGTGATTCTGAGCGCAAAAGTAGGGCACGGCACAACGATGCAGGCTTGTCTTATGCCACGATTTGCCGTGAAGTCCACCGTCTGATGAAGCCCGAAGGCCGTCTGTCAGTAGTGCTTCCATTCGATGTGAAGCAGGAGTTTTTGAAAGCAGCAGAAGGTTTTGGGCTTTATTTGCATAGATGCATGACTATCGTGCCAATAGCGGGTAAGGAACCTAATCGCGTCAATCTGGAATTGAGATTTGGAAGAAACGATAATGTTCATGAGGAAACCTTCGTCATCCGCGATGCGGACAAGCGTTTCACTTCACAATACAATGAATTTTTGAAGGATTATTACTTGGGGTTGTAAACAATGACCACTGACTATGACCATGACCGCATCAACGTGATGAAAATCGGTCATGGTCATGTTCACAAGTCAAAGTCAGAAACTCATTGTCCCTTCTTCGAAGCCTCCTTGTTGGCCTTAGCCCTGTGTTCGTTAAAGAGATATACCACCCTAAGCGTGATGCTGTTGTTGTATTGTCTCTGCAATGGAAGCACCCGGTTGTCGTCGGTTTTCAGGATGGTTTCGTTCGCGTCTTTGTAGAACAGGCGGGTCCTGATGGGTGCCAATGAATACTGATAGCGCAGTTCGGCATGGATACCTTCCCAGATGCGCACACGCAAGTCGGCACAAATGTTGAAATCGTGAGCACGATAGCTGTCGGAGTTGGAGATAGCCCTTGGAACCAGTTCTTCGATAGCTTCATTTTGAGGGTAGCCAGCCTCGTAGAGGAGTTTGGTCAGCTCGTCAAGATCTTTTGCTTTGCTGATGTCGGGCTTGCCGTCAGCTCCTTCTCTCCAGTGGATGTTTCCGTCACCCAATCGAATGGCTGAGGGCTGGTTGTTGATGTATTCTTGAAGTCCAACGATACGCCCGTATGATACCCCGAGGCCAAGGCTATAGCGGTCTTTGTCGGTAAGGTAAATCATGATGGGGATTTCGGCATAGTTGAGGTTCAGCTTGTAACGACCCGTATAAAGCCCAAGATGTGGGTTGATGGAATCCCCTTTGTAGGCACCTTTTTGGTTGAAAAGCACTTCAAGTCCGACATCCATCCAGTTGGTAATGGGTATCAAAGCACCGGCACCGGCATGTACACCAGCCTTGCGGAAACGGTAGCACTCGTCGCCGTCGACTTGGGTGACGTTACCGCCAAAAAACACCTCGCCCTTGATAACCTGGGCATGGATTAAGGCAGGAGCAGCCATTGTGAAGGCCAATAACAAAGTAAGTATTCTGAATCTCTTCATCTCAATTGTGTTTGTATGATAAAACTCCATTGGACTCAGTTTATTGTTGTATGCGTGAAAAATCGTTTACTGTCCGCTCAAGTCATGGTATCTGCGGCGGGCGGTGAGATAGGTGATTTGTCGGTCGGTGATGGCATTTTTGGCCTGCAACAGCAAAGCATGGGCCTCAAGCACATCGGTGATGGTGTTCATGCCTGCACGGTAGTTGAGCTCGGCAAGGCGGTAGTTTTCTTGGGCCATGTCCAAGGCAGCCTTGTCGGATTGCATCAAGGCTTCGGCTTCCACCATTTGGTTATAGGCCTGTTTCACTTGCAAGCCCATCTTCTCGGTCAGGTCTTTTTGCATCAGCTCTGCTTCTCGGATGGCGATGTTGTGCTCTTTCAGTTTGTGCGAGGTCTCCCACCACTGTGTCAAGGGAATCGACACCTGCGCCAAGGCGATGGCATTACCTTTGTATTTTCTGACGAGGTTTCCGTAGGAGTATGTCCCGCCAATGCCAACTTGCGGCAAGGCTTCGCCTATGGTCAGTTTCTTGCGAAGCTTTTCGGCATCGATCTGAAGCTGGAGCAACTGTTGTTCGGGACGGATGAAGTTCTCACGCAGTTCGTCGGCATGATTCTTTATCGAAAAGCTGGCAGTGTCGAGCGTCAGGCCATCTTCAGGATAGGTGATGCCGATTTGCTGACAGAGCAATTGTGAGGCCAATACGATGCCATTGTTGAGTTGTAGTTGATTGGCTTTCAGTTCGTTTTGTTTCAACGCAAGACGGAGTTTGTCGCTCTTGGTGATGAGTCCGGCTTTCAAGGCCACCTCTACGATATGGTCGAGACTGTCGGTGAGTGCCAAGGCTGATTCCACAGTGTGCACCTTGTCTTGCAAACCCAGCACAAGGTAAAAGGTCGATTCGATGTTTTCGAGCATGTCGCGCTCCGAGACTTCGGCTTTCAGTTGGGCTGCTTCTATGCCGACATTGGCCAATCGGTTGCCATTGAGGATGCGCCCGCCGGCATAAACGGGCATCATGGCGGTGGCATTCACACCGTGGCCTTGTTTCATCAAGTTGATTTCGGTCGGCAATCCCATGTTAGCTCCTTCGGGGTCGTTCAAGGTGGTGATGAGTGCCGAAAGGAAAGTGCCCAGGTCATCGTCTTGGATGTCGTTGATGCCGTATTCGATGATTGGCTTGGCGGCATAATAGGCCAGATAGGAAATCGACACCTGCGGGAAGTATTTCGTGAAAACTTGTGCCTTAACTTCTTGTGCTTTTTGAATCTCCAATTGGTCTGTCAGCAACTGCGCGTTGTTGGCTTTGGCCAAGGTGAAGCAAGAGTCGAGTGTCAGCACTGGGGTTTGCGCTTTGAGGCCTAAGACGAGCAGGGCAAAGAGTAGGGATGTGATATGTTTTTTCATGACTGTGCGTTGTTTTCTTCGTTCTTGTTCTTTTCTTCGTTGCGCTTGTCGCGTTCGTCGAGGCGGTCAAGGAATCGTTGGTTGGCTTTCTTCAGGCGGTTCTGGTCGCGTTCGCCCGCATCAAAGGCAAGGCAGTAGGCCACGGGCAGTACGGTGACGACCAAAGGGAAGGTGAAGATGGTGCCGAAGCAGATCACCACACCCATGGGTTCCCAAAGCAGGGTCTTGGCCAAGATCATCGGGATGACGCCCAAAGCAGTAGTAGCCGAGGTGAGGAAGATGGGCCTCATGCGGCGCAGACCGGCTTCGTAGGCGGCATCGTGCACGGCGAGGTGTTCTTTGGCTCGTAACTCGCCAGCGTAATCGTACATGATGATGGCGTTGCGCACGATGATGCCGATGAGGGAGATGACACCCAACATGGCGGTGATGGAGAGGTCGAGGCCAAACAGCCATAGTCCGAACATGGCGCCAAAGACACAGAGCAGCGAGACGGAAATCGAAAGGAAGGAAATGCCGATTCGCTTGTAGTGTACGATCAAGACGATGAACATCACCACTACGGCTGCCAGGATAGACATGAGCAGCGAAGGCATGGTTTCTTTGGTGAGGGCCATGGAGCCGCCTTCTTCGACGACAACATCAGCAGGGATGTTGAGCGTGTTGAGGTAATCGTTGGTTTTCTTGAATTGCGACAATTGTCCACATCCAGGCATCACATCCGCCATCACGGTGATGCAACGGCGTCCGTTGCGGTGGGTCAAGTTGTTGTGTTGGAATCGGGGGTGGATGTCAGCCACTTGGCGCAAAGGAACCCAAACACCAGGTAGCGAGGTGGGCACCAGCATGTCGCCGATACCCTCATAGTCGATGTCGTGCAGACCTTCGGTGTAGATGGTCGTGGGAAGGTTGTAGCCACTTTCCCACATGGAGATCATCTTGCTGCCCGAAAGGGCACTCGAGAGGTAGACCGAGAGCACGGCTTGGGTCACACCGAGGCGGTTGGCTTCGTCGACGTTCAAGTCCACTTCCACGATTTCTTCAGTGTCGTCGTAGTCGGAATGGACGAAGAACAGCTCAGGGTTTTGCTGCATGCAGGCAATGAGCGAGTCTTTGATAGGCTCAAGCTTGTCGTAGCTGTCGCCCATGATGTAGTATTCCACAGGTGCGTTCACCACCTGATAGTCCATCTGTTTGAAGCGGATCTGTGCCAAGGGGAAATGGTTCTCGTATTTCTGCGAGTACTCTTTCATCATTTCTTTTGTGGCTTTCTCCGATTCAGTGATGACGATAAATTGGGAATAGGCCGAAGTGGGCAGAGGTTCGGGAGAATAAGTCATGTGGAACCGAGGCGATGCCATGCCGATGAAAGAGGTGACGGATTTCACACGTTTGTCGGCAAGCAGGATTTTGGTCAGGGAGTCCGAAACAGAAGCTGTCTCGTCAATGGAGCTGCCTGCTGCGAGATGGATCTCTACGGCGAAGCTGTCGCGTTCGGCTTTAGGAAGCATTTGGATATTGACTCGCGTGAGGATAAGCACACCGATGACAACCGATATGACAGAGACGATGATGGTGCCCCATTTGTGGCGGAAACAGAGGTCCAAGAGTTTCTTGTATGATTTTTGGAGAGCATCGAAGAACTTAGCTTGGATCTTTTCCAGCTTCGAACGCTTGTTGGGATTTGACGGCCCGATAATTCTTGCTGAAAGGAAGGGAATCACCCAAATGGCATACAGGAAACTACATGACAGGGTGATGAAGATAGCCCAAGGGAACATCCCAACGAAATCGCCCAAGTTCGTGCCTTTCATCAACGACAGCATAGGGAAGAACATGAAGGAGATGGAGCATGTGGCGATGAGCATAGAGGTCATCAGACTTCTGGTGGAGACAGAGGCGGAATACCAACGTGAATGCCCCGAATTGAGCATGTCGGTGTAGCCGTCGATGACCACCACGGAGTCGTCTACAATCATGCCGAGGACGACAATGAGTGCGGCTAAAGTGACGGTGTTCAACTCGATGCCCAATAGGTACATGATGGCCCAAGCCGCCGCGATGCAGACAGGCACCGAGGTCGAGGAAACCAAAGCAGTTCGCAAGGGGAAGAGGAACAGCATCACCAATATGACGATGATGATGGCCTCGATGAGGTCTTTCAGGAAGGAACGCACCGACTTGTTGACCACCACGGGCTGGTCGGTGATGCGGTGCACCTTGATGTCGGGCGGTGCAGTAGAGAGGAAGGTCTCAATCTCCTTGTTGACTTCGTCGCCGAAAGCCACCACATTGTGGCCAGGTCGCATCTCCATGGAGAAGATGAGGCATTGGTTGCCGTCGACGATGCTGTCGGAATATTGGATGTATTGGGAAGCCTCTTGATAGCGGCGTTCGAGTCGGGCCACGTCGCGCAGGCGGATGACCTGCCCCGTGACTGGGTCAGAAAAGACAATCAGTTCGGAGAGTTCGTAGATGTCGCTGTAGGGGACATTCACATGGATGACGGCTGAACCATCTTTGTTGTCGGCCTTGCCAGTGATGGTACGGAGGCTGTGGGCGGCCAATTCAGCGGTAATCATGGCGGGCGACACCGCATATTGTGTCATGCGCGTGGGATCCATGTAGATGGCAATCTCTTCCTTTTGTTCGCCAACAATCTTGATGTTGCCCATGGTCTCAATGTTGCGCAAGCGTTCCGAGAGGCGGTCGGCGAATTCGCGCAGCTCACGTGGCGAGCGTTGGTCACTTTCGATGGCGAGAAGCAGCGAAGAGGCGTTGCCGAAATCGTCGATGACTGCGGTAGCCAAAACACCTTGCGGCAAGTCGGTTCTTTGGAACAAAATCAGCCCTTGGCGGATGCGCGACCAGGTCATCTTGGCGTCTTTGGTGTCGTTGACCAGGGTGACGAAGACGAGCAGCATGCCGTCTTTGGATTGTGAATAGGTTTTTTTCTTGTCCACGTCGCTGAAGGTGAACAGGTATTGCTCGACGGGTTTCGCCACGCGTTGCTCGATTTCGTCGGCAGTGGCACCTGGATAGATGACGGCCACCACACCAATGCGGATGGTAACATCTGGGAACTCGTTTTTCTTGAGCTTGGGCAAGGAGATGAAGCCGAATATGACGATGACGGCCATGAAGAAGAACACGAGCTTGTAGTTCCGCATTGCCCCCTCGATGATGTTTCTTTTCTGAGCCATGGTTTTCGTTTTATTTTTGACTTGAGACTTCGTGACTTTGTGACGATTCCAGCGTCCCGCAGTCCCGTAGTCCCGCAGTCTCGTGGTCACATTTTCTTGTTTTTATTCATATCCCATTCGTTAAAACGAAACCTTGGCTCCGTTGTACAGTTTCTGATAGCCTACGGTGATGATGGTGTCGCCGCTTTCGAGGCCGCTTTCGACCACCACGCCGTTTTTCACGAAACCACCCACTTTGATATTGCGGCGGTAAGCCTTGCCGTTTTTTACGGTCCAAACATCAGCGTCTTCAGGCATGGTCAGAACACAGGAAGATGGAACCACGATGCCCGAAGCCTCCGAAAGGGAGAGCTGGATTTTGACTACCATTCCGGGAAGAATGTCCTTGTTCTCGACAGGCACGCGAGCCTTGACTGTATAGGTATGGCCCATTGGGTTGGAGACAAAAGATTTGTCGATGATTTCGATGGTCCTGGTCATGTTGTCCAAGCCCGGGAAGGTGGCTTCGGCCTTGTCACCGATTTGGATGACGCCAACTTCCTTTTCGGGGACGGAAAACTCGACGACCATCTTGTTCATGTCGATGATATGGCAGAACGGGGCTGAGGGAAGCAGGTTTTCGCCTGTGGTGAGTTCCTCCATACTGATGTAGCCGTCTTTTGGGGCACGTAAAGTGCATTCCGACAAGTGCTTGCGAGTGGTGATTTCGGTTTGTCGTGCTTTCTCGAGGTCGGTCTCCATCTGCACCCAGCGCACATCGGGGATGCCGCCTTCGTCGTGGACTTGTTTCAAGCGGTTGTAGCCGTCTTCGGCTTGGTTGAGTGTGGCAAGAGCCGCGTCGTGTAGACTCTTGGCTGAAGTCTCGTCAACGCGTGCAATCAACGCGCCTTTCTTGACATGTTGTCCGTTTTTTACGTAAACGCCTGTAAGTGTGCCGCCAAGGGGGAACGAAACGGGCAGTTTCATCTCGCTCTTGACAGTGCCAACATAGTTGCGGAAACTGTTGTCGTCGGTCTGTTCGATGATGCTTATCTCGACAGGGATGGTAGGGTCGAAGGACTGCTTCGTGTTTTTCTTCTCGCCACATCCCGCCAAAAGGAATAGGCCGAGCAATAGACAAATAATTCTTATTCGCATCATAGGGAAATAGTTTGATGCGCAAAAATAAAGAAATAATACATGTTGTTCTCCAAAAAAGAGTGCTTTGTTTGAAAAATAATTGGCTAATAACTTCAGTGTCAATTCAATTGTTGACCTGTTAGAGTGTACCGTTTCCCGTCCTTGATGATGACGATGTGGCCGTTTTCAAGCACTTTTTGGACAGGGACTTCCAAAGGATCTTCTTTTTGTTCTTCGAAGCCCACTCCATTGTTTTCAATAGGCTCTGACCAAATGATATCCGACGCATTGCCATTGGCATATACCTCGCTAATTCCGAATCGATAAATGCCTTCATTAATGGTGTTCCAAGTGGAATCAATGTAAGGGGCTTCAGCAATATCGTCTGCAAGTATCACTATGTTCCCGTTGCTGTCAGAGCGATAAAGACGATAACCTATGACATGCGACAAATGGCTGTTGATTTCATAAATGTGAACGGCAGTGTTGTTGTAGAAATAATCTCCGACGATGGCGAACATGGCATCTTTGCCGTTATATTTTCCAATAGTAGCTCCAACGAGTATTTCTCCCTGATTTGTACTTATGCTAGGATGAGTGTATAGTACTTTGTTGTGGATATCATAATCGCGTATATTACCACTATCAAAGAGGATGAGAAGGTGTGGCTCTTCATCTTTTGCGATGATTTTTCCTATGCCACATATACTTGTATTTGGGTAGTAAGATAATGTAAGGCCTGCTATTAAAGTCTCGCCTTGACGGTTTTTTAGTGTCAATTGTCTGCCCATGAACTTGTCGTATAGCCAAAAGCCATCGTTCTCGGCATCGTATGCACAAAGATCGAATTGCATGTGCATGTGGGTACTATCGATAAGTGTTTTTTGCGAAAGATTGTATTTGTATAGATAAAACGTACCGAGCCCACGATTGTTGCTGCAATAAAAGTAGTCGCCGTCACAAGTTATGCTTTTTGGGTAAGCACCTTCTATATCGAACAATTCGACTAATTCTCCATCCAAAGTGTATTTTCCGAATATGGGAGATGCTGATGAATGATTGTCGAATTTGCAAGCGTAAAAGTATTCTTCATCGGTTGCCATTCCGTGTTCCCCGTTGAGATTGAATTGTTTAAGAAACACCCACTCGCTATCGTCTAGGCTCCAAGATAGGCTTACAAAAGAACTATTTGGATCATTCGGGTCGGGTGCGTAACATGCGGTGATTTGTTTCACTTCGGGCAAGGAAAAGTGCGCTTCAATATCGTCGACATCGTCAAGCACCTCGAAAGAGTAGGACAAGTCTTGGGATAGGATTTGGTCTGCTTTCTTCCAAAACAAAAATTTGGCATTTGCGATGGGTGTTGCGGTAAGTGTGCATGTTTCACCGCGATGGTATTCTCCGTTTCCTTCAATGACGCCTGCAATGGATGGAATAGACGAGGCTTCTACAACATAGGGCTCATATTGTGGAATGATGTCGAAAATGGCATAGTTGTTGTTGTTTAGGTTGTTTCCATTGGGGTATAAGTTCCCCAAAGCGAAATAACCATTGGCGTTTCCGCCCCATCCCCAGTTGAAATGTAAAAGGTCGTTCTCATCGTATCCGTCGCACACAAACGCATGGCCTATGCCAACGCCAAAACCTGAATACTGTACTGGACGTTGTAGATCAAGGCTGCTTTTCAAGAGGGACAGCCATTCCTCGTTGCTGAAGTCAGAACGTTTTTCTCTATGGATGTGCTTGGAGTAATAGAAATACCTTATCAGGGCATCGGGGATTTTGCTTGAGTTGGAGTTGGAACCGTTGGGGCTGTAATTCATTTCAACTGAAATGCCACAATGGAACAACAAGGTTGCCACGGCCTCAATCTCAGCCTCGCTTGAGTTTTCGGTAAGCGAATCGGGCATGTGTTCCCAGTCGTAGGTGGTGTTGCCGAAGTCGGCGGAGAGTGTCAATCCGGCATTGGTATAGGAATGCGTCCCCCAGCCTGTAGTCGGATAGCCCCAATAGCGCATGATTTGTGCCATGGCCACTGCCACGCAACCCACCTCGGCATGGCCGCAGGGACCGATCATGGTGGGGCAAAGGCTGTTGTAAAGGCAACCTTGGTTCCATTTGTCAGTCAGCAAAGGCGCAACAGCTTTGGTGGACTTGCTGTCATTAAGTTTTCCGGTAGTTTTCACCATTTCCCATTGCTTCGCTGTGGCTTCGTCTGCCTCAATATGGTTTTCGATGCCGTATTGGATCCTGGCAATGAAATCCTGTAGGTAGTCCTCCATCTGGATGGGCACGTTGTTCGGGTCGAAACGGCCTTCACGGGAATAGCCGATGATGGGCGTTTCGCAGTCGTCGGCAGAAACGATGACGAAACCGTCAGCGGTGTTGAAGACATAGAAGGCGGCAATGTTATTGTTGGTTGGGTAAGTCGCAGAAAGATGCAAATCGTTGGTGCCCATGAACTTGGTAGCAACGGCTGTTGCTGTTGCCTGACCTACAGGATTCGCTTCCAAACCTTGAAATAGGCTGAAAACGACAGCGATTGTTAAGAGATTTCTTTTGACCTTGTTCATGGTGTATGTTTTTTGTGTTTCAGTGGTAATCCAATTGTTGCCCCATCATCGTGTAGCGTTTCCCGTCCTTGATGATGACGATATGCCCGTTTTCAAGCACTTTTTTGACGGATGGTCCCTCTGGCTGGTAGAGATTTTCATCGGTTCCGAAATCTGTCTTCATGATGGTGTTAGACCAGATGATTTCCCCCTCGATGCCGTTGGCGAAGACTTCACTTATTCCGAATTTATATTCACCGGCATGGGCATCATTCCATGTTTCGTCAATGTAAAACGAACCAGCGAAATTATCGGCCAGCATCACGGTGTTCCCTTCGCTGTCGGCGCGATAGATGCGGTAGCCTGTGATTTGTTCAAGCCGGCTTTTGATTTCATAAATGAGAATGGAGTGGTCATTGGCAATGAACATGGCGTCTTTCCCGTCGTATTTTCCGGTGCAAGCCCCCATCCCGTATGTATAGTCCCAACCCGGATCCAGCAAAGGTCTGTCAAATATGCTATTGTTGGTGATGTTATAATCAAAAACTCCTGATTCTCTTGTAATTAGTAGATGGGGGCTTCCGTCTTTGGCCGTATAATATCCCGAACCAAAGATGTAATCTGGTAATGTCGGACTAGCTTGTATCTTTTGTCCTTGACGGTTATGAATAGCGGTTTGGTAATTTTGGTCAAGCCAAAAGCCATCATATTCAGGGTCGTATGTGATATCTCCGAACCAATGGAGGATATTTAAGCTGTCGATAATCATTTTGTTGTCAAGGTCTACCTGGTATAGCACTTGAAGTCCGGAATGGGAAGTGTTGCAATAGAAGTTGGTCCCATCATAATCCAAGCCACCGGCGTCAAAATCGTTTCTTATGTTGAACTGCTCCACCAACACTCCGTCCATGGTATATTTGCCAAACGCAAAAGGAGGAGTGTTCCAAAAGGCATAGGTGACGTAGATGTGCTCGCCGTCGGTGGCCACGCCACTGCCTTCCTCATGGAGATCGAATTGTTTCAGGAGTGCCCACTCGGTATCAGGCTGATTCCACGAAAGGCTCACACTTGTGCAGTTCGGATTGTTTGCTTCGGGCGAGTAACTCGCTGTGATTTGTCCAACAGGTGAGCAACAGAAGACAATCTCGATATTAACAGTGTCGTTTTCAACTGCAAAAGTGTAAGTTGGGTCGTTTGACATGGTTTGCCCGTCCTTCTTCCAGCAGTATAGGTTATAGCCCTCGGCAGGAGATGCAGTTAACGTGCATAGTTCGCCGATATGGTATTCTCCATTTCCTTCGAAGGTGCCTGCGCCAGGTGGAAAGACAGAGACATTCACGACACAGGGTTCATATTGAGGAATGATATCGAAAAGAGCAGCGTTGCTGATACTGAAATCATATCCGAGGGGATTCAAGTTTCCCAAAGCAAAGTAGCCATTTGCGGTGCCCCATCCCCAGTTGAAATGGAAAAGGCCGTTGCTGTCGTATCCGTCGCAGACAAAAGAGTGTCCACCACTACCATAACCAACATATTGTATGGGTCGACTCAAGTCAAGGCTATTCATCAGTAGTGAGCTCCATTCTTCATTGCTGTAATCCGATTTCTTTTCCTTGTGAATTTGCCTTGTATAATTGAAATAACGCCTCAATGCATTGATTACGTCACCTGTGTTGGCTAGAGAGCCGTTGGGACCGTACCGCATTTCCAAAGATACGCCACAATGGTACAGCAAGGTTGACACGGCCTCAATCTCAGCCTCGCTTGAGTATTCGGTAAGCGAATCGGGCATGTGTTCCCAGTCGTAGGTGGTGTTGCCGAAGTCGGCGGAGAGTGTCAAACCGGCATTGGTATAGGAATGCGTCCCCCAGCCTGTAGTCGGATAGCCCCAATAGCGCATGATTTGTGCCATGGCCACTGCCACGCAACCCACCTCGGCATGGCCGCAGGGACCGCTCATGGTGGGGCAAAGGCTGTTGTAAAGGCAACCTTGGTTCCATTTGTCAGTCAGCAAAGGCGCAACAGCTTTGGTGGACTTGCTGTCATTAAGTTTTCCGGTAGTTTTCACCAT
>Ga0247611_10003325_pt1 | contig 24017 bp, 27 predicted proteins | sample 177DNAGHGhighgp2_FD_192422 | JGI IMG/M metagenome (GOLD analysis project Ga0247611, IMG submission 192422) | Sheep rumen microbial communities from Palmerston North, Manawatu-Wanganui, New Zealand - 1770 DNA GHGhigh gp2 | ecosystem: Host-associated > Mammals > Digestive system > Stomach > Rumen... | reverse complement strand
TTGTTTGAAAACACTTCTAAGTGGGATAAACAGTTTAAAATACGTGCACTAGAACAAAAACTAATGACTGCTCCTCCAGTTCAGCCACAAGTAGCAACACCAAATATCACTCCTCCAGTGGCAGAAAAGAAAGAAGTAGTTAAAAAAGAAACAAAACCAATCGGTAGACCAGGAACAGGTGAAAGTCATTCACTAAACGATGTGTTCAGTAATGATGACGCTATCTTGAACTACTTAAGAAAACATTAATTTTATAAAGGATTATTATTATGGCAAATGAATTTTCAGTTAATGACCGTGTCAAGCTAATTGCAGGCGAAGTATACGAAAACGTTCCTTATGTTAAGAAAGCAGTTTCTTATATGTCTCAGGAACAGACAAAAGATAAGAAAAATGGACAGACTTTCAGAATTTATATCCCAGATCCAGGTAAAACAATTGATGGTATTGTAGCAGACCCAGATGGCATCAACGAACGTGAAGTTGAAGTCACTCTAACTGCAGCAAACAACTCTTGTACAGTTAATCTATGGGATCGTTTGACAAATATTGAAGACTTCACTAAGGAAATTGCAAAACCTCGTGGTTTGAACTTAGGTCGTTCTATCGAAAAGAAGTGTATTGAAAATACCGTTTTCAACGCTGCTCAGGCTGTTGTAGGTTCCGCAGATCCAGCAACTCTAGCAAAAGCATCTACTATGTTGGATGAAGTTGACGCTGTAGGTACACGTGTAGCTTTCTTGAAGCCAACAACTGAAGGAAAGATTACATCTAACGTTAAGTTCTATCAGGGCGATGAAATCCAGAAGAACATTTATAAGAATGCATACATCGGTGAATTCGCAGGTGCATCTGTTATTCGTGAATCTCTAATGCCAATCGTAAAGGGTGATGGCTCTTCTGCATCAGTATCTTTCACACCAGTATCAGGTGAAGGTTCTAAGTCAGCAACAGTAGTCGGTTTCGAACCACTTGTTTCTGCAAATGGACTAAAGAAAGGTCAGGCATACAAGATTGACGGTCTAAAGATTGTTAACCTAAACGGTGTACAGACAGATCAGGACTTCGTAATCATCCCAACAGCTGATAACAAGTTCCCAGAAATCCGTATCACAGTTGACGGTGAAGCATTTAACAACCCTAACGCATGGGTAGCAACTGGAGTCACAGGTGGTGATGCTGAAAACATGCTAACATCTGGAAAAGAATACTACGTTGGTCAGATTCGTACTGAAGACGCAGTTGGCTTCGATACTTACAGATTCGACAGAATCCCAGGTACAGAAGAAACAACTGAAGACGTAAAGAACATCAGAATTAAGTGCTCTATCGGTGGTGACAACATCAAGGGTGAATCTTCTGTTGTATTCCGTGCTCCATACGCAGTCACACTACCAGAACAGCGTAAGGCAGTTGTAGCTTACTTTGAAAAGTAATTTAAGCTAAGAAGATCTCCTTCTTCTAATAAAATAAAGGGCTTGTCGCAAGACAAGACCCTTTATCTTTTTATTTGGAGGAATTTAATCAAATAGTTTTCGTGATATTTCTCTATTACGTTGTACAAGATTACCATTATTGATAAGTTCACTTGTAAATGTTAAAGCTAAAGCATCAGCATGGTCAGGTGATTTACCAATAACAAGTTTAATATCGTCCTTCTTAATGAGTTGTATTTTATTCGAATTATTTAAAATATACTTTGTTGCTAATAATTCATTGATTGTATCATCATCTATTTTGCACATTCCTTCATTTGTCAAGTATTTTTGAAGTTTGAAGTATATTTCTGCACGTTTATTAGCATACGTATCTGATTTATCTGCTGATGAACCAAATGGAACATTGATAACAGGTAAATTCTTTTCTTGTAATCTTTCTACTACACCTAGACCATAAGCAGAGTCAACTGCAATAAATGATAAATTCTTCTCTCCTAATCTACGCATAATAGAGTCAACTTGTAATACAATTTCTTTTTCTGTTGACACTTTCTTTTGCCAAAATTCAATTCTATTACCTTGTCTAGTGCATATACACCATGAGTCATTACCTAAACCAGCACAGTCAATACCAATAGCATACGTTTCATTTTTATTCCATACGTTTGTCTCAAACATATCACGTGTAAAGATAGTTCCTGAAGAATTATCGTCACATTCAATTCCGTAGAATTCACGTTGCCATGTATTTTCATCAGGACAAGTAGCTTTCATTAACTCAATTTCTTCTGGAGTAATTCTTTTGTTGTCAGATGTTTTAGCAGTAATTACTGGTATATTCTTTTCTTTGACTAAAGCAGTCACCCAATTTGCAGGACGTGGAGTACTCATCATACGAATTCTGTTTGGTCTACCACTATCACGCATAGTAAATGCTAAAACAGTAAACAAATCAGGAGGTGCCAGAGCAACTTCATCACAAACTGCAAGTGAAATTTTAGTATAACCACGAATAGACTCTAATGATTCATAAGAGCCTAAATATATGATACCATTCTTATATGTTATTTTATTTGATGTTTTATTGTATATGAATTGACCAGGGATAATTTCATTAAGACGTGCCAACATTTCAGGAACAAGAACTTCACGAATAGATTGTGAAGTCTGTCCTAAACAAATGACACGTTCTCCTTTAATCATTGCCAATACAGCAAGTAATGATGCAATAAACGATTTACCACTACCTCTACCACATCGTGCATATAAGATTGGATCTTTAGAAGAAAGAATTTCCTTCTGATGCCTAAATAACTTATATGTAATGTTCATTAGTCGTAGTCTTCAATATTAATGTTTATTGTAGTATCTTCCTTTACTGCTGCATCGACTGATTGTTCAATCTTTTCTGACCAATCATCTTTAAAGCGTCTCTTTAAAATTTCAAGATGGTTCATACGACCATCACGATAATAACGTGCAGTCATATAATCTTCAATCTTTTGACGCATCATAATAAGCCAATCTACCATTTGGTCAAGTAGTTCTTTTGTCTTCTCTGCTAAAGTATTAGTAGACTGAAAAGACCAATGCGACCATAACTTTTCAGCAGGTCTTTTTGATTGAAGTGACTTTGGTAGATAACACTGAATATCTTTCATGAAATTTGCTACTGACCCATAAGATGGATGAGTAGATGAATTATGCTGTCCATTACCGAAACCTTGAGTATTAAGAATACGCCAAGTAATACCTGCACCATTTAAAACTTCTCTATCGTCCATATTAAATTCATCAGCAATTTGCTTAGGACATTCAATTAGTGAGAAGTCAGGCTCAGTTAAATTGTCAAGAATATACTGCATCTGTTTTTGTCTAACACGTGCAGCTTGAATGATATTATAAGATTTAAATGCCATTAGTTCCATCCTCCATTCAAATGATGAAGAATTTTATCTAGATTTTCATTCATTGCTTTTAGTAAATTCTTAATATCATTTAAATCGTCTTTAAGACCACCATCTGCAGCTACTTGTACTGTTGCTTGAGTATTAAAATCATTCAAGTCAACTACAGGGTCAACATAAGGAACATATACTGAATTTGGGTCCCAACATAAATCAGGTCTAGCTGAATAATAACTGTTTATATCAGCTGGTCCAGATGGTTTAGTACCATCATCGACAACATCAGACAAGAAATTACCTACCTTTTCATTTAATTCCTTTTCTTGTCTTTCTACTTTTAATTTGTTTCGTTCCTTAAAAAACTGATTATATTCTTTTTCGAAATCTTGAAGTTGTTTTGCTTCTAAAAGCCATTCTTCTTTCTTATTTAATTTTTTTGTAGTCTTTTTCATTTCATCCTCCTTGTATGGATTTTCAGCCATATTCTGTAAGTGTAATAAATATACTGTATATTTATAACAGAAGGAGAATTATGTTAAGAAACATTGACCAAAAACAGATAGTTCAAGTTATCTATCGTGATACTTCAGGTTGTTCACACTATCGTTTAAGATTTAATAGTGCTTACTTTGGCGCAAGAGAAGATTTAGGTTTCATTCCAGTCTTAATGCCTTTCCCAGCAACTGATGCTCAATGGCTAAATTGTACTAAAGCATTTGTCTGTCAAAGATTTATTAATGAACAAGATTATCAAATTGTCAAAGCTCTTAAGGAAGTTCAGCCAAAATTCGGCTTTAAGTTAATTTACGAATTGGACGATCTATGCTGGGACCATAAAAATGCTGGTGTTCCTGAATATAATATGGCTTCATTTAACTTTAAGAAGAATGCACCAGGAATTTATGCATCATTAGCAAAGATACTTCCTTTATTTGATGAAATTGTAGCATCTACTGAGTATTTAGCAAAAGCATTTAGAGAAGACTTCAATCTTCATAATGTGACTGTTATTCGTAATGTAGTCCCACGTTATTTGTGGAATTGTGAACGTAAAATGCCATTGTCTGAAGATTTAAAGAAGCCTACTGTTCTTTTGTCTCAGGCACCACAGCATTGGAGAAATCCAATTCCATTGGGAGTATCACCAGAATTTCCATTAGGTGTCACACCAATGAAAGGTGACTGGACTGATGCATGGATTGAATTTGTTAAGAAGAATGTAATTGAAGATAAAATCAATTTCGTTTGTATGGGTGCATTACCTTACTTCTTTGAAGATATTGCTGACAAGATTAAATTTATTCCATGGAAAGATACAGTAAATTTCCCAGGAGAAGTAATTAGAACTAAAGCAGATTTTGAGTTAGCTCCAATTGCTGACAACGTCTTTAATAAATGTAAGAGTGCATTGAGATTTACTGAGTCATGTGCTATTGGTGCAATCATGTTAGGTTCTGATTTTGAAGATAGTCCATATAATGAAATTCATCCAGCATGTAAGATAAAGACTGATATTACTTTTGACGAATTAAATAATCGTTTCTGGAATTTGTGTAAGAAAGACAATTATAATTCAGTCATTAAATGGCAATATGACCATTTGAATGCTTCTGGAGGATGGTTGGAAAGTGACAAACATATAAATCAATGGCTTTCAATGATTGATGGAACGAATAATTCTAAGATTTAGTCGGTTTTCGGTTCGGTGCAGAATGTAAACTTCTTTTTACATAAAATAGCGCCTTTGTAAACTTCTTTTTACATAACCAGGGTTTACAAGGGCCTTTTTTAATGGTATATTTTACTTGTTAACATTTAACAAAAGGAAAAATTACTATGTGGACAATTGCAAAAATTAACGAAGTTATTGACGATAACTCTCATTCTTATGAACATTTCAAATTGTATAACTTTATTGAAGGCGTTGCTCGTCAATCCCATATCATAAATGACTTTACTCCATTTAAGGAATATGACTCACTTATGAAGAAGAATGCTCGTAAGATTTTGCGCTGCATTAAAAACAAATAACAAAAGAGGAAATAACTATGAAAATTTACAAAAATAAAACTGCATATAAAGTAGCAAAACAAAATTACTTTGATAAACATACCTTTTTGCATTTTGATATAATGAGTAGAACTGCTCAATATGCTTATCTTATACAAAAGTATTTCATGAATGAAAATGATTTTCGATATATGATGGCAATTGAAGGATATGATTATGAAAAAGTTGATTATAAAAAATTAGGTAAATTAAATGAAATAATTTATCCATCAAGTTCAATTCGAAGAAAATACAAAGAATGCATGAAACAAATTGAAATAATGCATAAAATCTATGTAAAATAGGTGCTCGAAAGGGCACCTTTTTCGTAAATTTCTGTTTACATAAAAGAGCGCTTCTGGGGCGCTTTTTTTATTGGCCGTGCAACTATATCCCTTGGCCATAAAATGACCCCAGAATGTCCCAAAAGCGCAAAAAAAGACCTGTTTTTATGCAGGCCTTTTATTATGAGGTAAATAATATGTAAAATTTAGTTTACATTCGGTTCAAATTCCGATTTTCCGATATTCCGAATGAGGAATTTCTTATATGCTCGATTGACTTCTTTGACAAAATCATCGGAAACTTGATATTCTTGAAAAGTTATTCTAAACCAAAATGGGTCATCATCTAATTCTTTCATGAATTCATCTCGATCTTTTTTTGGCATTGATGATATAATATCATCATGTTTTTTAATAGTCGATTTTGAACAATTATAAAATGACTGTATTGCACGTTGAACATCTGGCATTTCATCTTCAATATTTGGCATATAATTATTCTTTTTTAAATAGACAATTTTGTCCGCTAATTCATAATCAGTTCGTATCATTACATCTCCCAAAATTCGTCTACTTGTTCTCTTGTATATCCTTCATCCATTGCAATAGTCTTGAATTCATCTTCAAAACGTGATATATCTTCATTTTCACGAAGAACATCCCACCAAATTTCATTTAATTTCTGATATATTTCGTCTGTTGTTTTCATCTACGTTTTCTCCTATTACGTTGTCTTAAAACTCGTTCACGATTTTCACGGTACCACATTCTATGGTAAAGCTTTTGATATTCACGATAGTTGTCAGCTTCTGATGGTAAGTCCTTATGAATTTTCCATGACTCTACAGCTTCTCGCATCTTTTCTATTATTTCGTCACGATGGTCAGCCCAATATTGTAAATTCTTTTGTCCAGTTTCTTTTCGTCTTTCTTCTGTCCAAGTTGCACGTATTTTCTGTTTATGTTCTTCTGTCAATGGATGACTCACTGATTTACGTATTGCTTCTTTATGTTCTTCAGTCATTTGTCCTTTCTTAATTGCCATTATGTTTAGCATCATTCTCCTCCATATCTTTTAACATCATTTGTCTGAACTTTTCACTTTGTTCTGCATCTAGTCTATATAATTTACCTTTCCATAGTAGTCTTGCTTTACCATCTTCATATCCTTCAAATAATTCATCACAAATACTATGGTCAGCAGATGGACAATTATTAGAAGGTAAAGCAGAAGGAGGAATAGATGGTGTTTCTTCCTCATGCTTTACATTTAGTGCTTTATATAAATTATCAAAATTTCTCTGTTTTGGCATTTTATTCAAAATCCTCTTCTACGTTTATTTCTTTATTTTTCAATGCTAAATTGTTAAAGAATGCATCTGTGTTTTCTGTAGATGGTGCATCTTTTGGCATTACTTTCAATGCTAAAACACCTGTCTTATCGATAAATTCAGGAAATCTTTTCTTTAATTCATTGATAAATGCAATAAGTGTTTTTGCTTTATATCCATTTTCTTTACACCATTCACGATATTGTGGGAAAATAGAAGTTGGCTTATCATTACCCTTTGTCAATGTGTTATATTCCAACCAATACATTAGAGTTGACTTTGTTGGATAATATCCACGTTGAATAGCATCAATTTCTTTACCAAGTTTACTATTAACGTCCCAATATCCTTCATCGAGATTTTCATTGATACCTTTCCAGAAACCAAGAGGTTCATCAATCCATTTATTGATAGCATCATAAGACTTAGGTTTATCTGCCATACAATGGAACTCAAAGAAACGTCTCATTGATGCTTCATCGAAAATAATATCATACAAATGATAATTAGCAGATGAAATACATGAGAAAGTAATTCTTTTAGTTGACTGATTTTGAGTACCATAAACACGTGTATCAAGTTTATCACCAGTGATAATTGACTTCAACATTGCTAATTGGTCAGGTGACAATCCACCATCACCACCATCTGGGTTATTAACTGCAAGTTCATCAAAATTAAGAATATACTTTTCAGTCAATCTCTTAATTTCCTTAGTATCATCAAACAACTTAGCAATAGGTGTTCTTGTCTTAAAATCTGCCATTGGTGCACAAATCTTGTCAATCATAGTTGACTTACCAAGAGAAGTTCCACCCATAAAGTTCAACCAAATATGATAAATGACTGATTTATTATTGAACTTTCTTTTAACTTGCCATGCCCAATGTTTCATCAAAGTAGAAAAGATTTCGAATGACTCAGTAGGTTTTAGATAATCATAAATTCCTCTTAAGAAGTCATTACAATATGTTTCATATTTTACATCATATTTTATTTTGTTGATAGTTTCTTCCAATGCATTATGTTGTGCATTAAACTGAATATCAGTCAAAATAGTTTTAATATCAGTATCTTTATAGATATTTCCAATTCTTACATTTTCTGCTTTAATGCAGTTTAATAGTTGGTCAATATCTGCTGGAGCAGTTGGACCATTTGTCTTGAAAGAGTATTCAAGTTCTGTCATTGCACTGTTCCATACCCAATGTTTATTCTTATTTTTCATAAGATATGCTTTTACAAAGTCTTCTACTGTAATATCTTGTGTATTATTTTGTGTATTTTTAACAAGTTCATTTACTACATTTGATACTTCTTGCATATTGACAGGAATACCAAGTTTACTATAACTTGTATAAATGTCTGTTATAACATCATCGATTGTTAAATAACGATTGCTTGTTATAGACTTAATTTTACCACTTGCATTGATTACGTACTTTGTCTTGAATGTATTGATAATTTGTTCTTTCATTTTAGTTTGCCTTTAGTTTTTCCCTTAAATCATTTACTAATACTGTTAGATATTCAACATTCTTTGTTAATAAAGTTATTTTATCATCTATAATATTAATTTTCTTAGGACGTCCACGTCTTTTAGGTTTATAATTTTCTTTAACATAGTTATCATGAATTTTCTGAACTACATCATGAACGTCACTATATTTCAAATCTTTATCAAAGTTTGATAATAAAGTAAAAATTTTGCTAGCACAACTTGGCACATCGCAATAAGTATGTGGTTTATTTCTTACTCCAATCTTGAAATTTTCATTGAAATAGAAGTTTATTTTAAAAATTTTATTTATCTCTTTTTCTAGGTTTTTCATATTCACTCCAAATAAAAAGAAGGATTGCATCGGCCTGAGAAAATGATGCAATCCTTCAATTTATTTAAAAAATTCTTCATTAGGTTTCTCAGGCCTTAACTTATTTATAATACGAACACTATTGAAATTTGTAAATAAGATTCTATTGGAAGCCAGTAGAGGAAATAGTAGGCAATACCAAAGAAAAACTGACTTCCAATGGAATCCTATCTAAATAGGAATTCCACTTTAATTATGGAGATTAACGAATGAATAAAAAATGCTTTAATTTTTAATCACGTGATAAATATAAGTTATTTATTTAAAGTTGTAAATCAGCTAATAGTAAAATGTTTCAAATTTTCTTTCGAAACTGCAAAAACGCTCCCCCTATATATCTTTTTATTTTTGTTCCGGGGGGCTTAAATTTTCGTTCAAAAATAAATCAAATTTCGGTAGCTCCAAAGTCAATAATATCAATGCATAAACGAACTTAACGCTCCTCAAAATCAAAAATAAATGTCATCAGTGAAAAATTAGAATCTCTCCCTTAAGATACCCTCTTCAGGTAAATATAGAATATTTGACTTATTACTATATTGGATGTAGACTAATTTGTAATAAATTATTATATTTGTATTAACGAACACAGAAGAGGATAATATGACAGCAAACAGTGATTTAAAGAAGAAATTCAGAGCTACTAAGAAATGGAAAACATTTAGAGAGTCTTTCAATAAAGAAAAAGATTTCATAACTCTAAAGAAGTTATATAAAGGATGGCAACTACATCACTTAGATTTAGACCCTGATAATTATGATAAGTTAATAATAGAAAACTTTGTTCCATTGAACATGCAGTCACATGAATTTATACACTGGATTTATAACTATTACAGAAAAGACAAAGACGTAATAAATAGATTACTTACAATATTAGAAAAAATGTATAACTTGAACGAAGGAGAATAAATGAACAATTATACAAATTACGTCATTGCACATAAAGATTTTGATTGGAAAACACCTGAATGGTACAATGATACTTTTACACAAATTTCTACACATAAAGTCAAGAGTAATTTAAAGAATTCTATTGTTATTGACTCTGATTATGATGATAAACTATATGGTGAAATTACTTATGTCGATTGGATATTAAAGAATTGTAAGACACCATTTGTCACTATAAATCATTATAGACGTATCTTAAATGGTCCAATGGTAGGTCAGCCAGTATGCAGTAAACCTATCAATTTATCAATATCAATGTATGACCATTTCAGCGCATGTCATAGTAAGAAATTGATAGATGACTTTATTGCGTCATTAAAAGATGATAATTTAAAGAAATTAGTCACAGAAGGAATGCAACAGAAAGTTATTATACCATATAATTTGTTTAGTGGACCTATACAAGTATTAGCTCAATGGTATAACTTTGTAGCTCCACCAATAATAGAGTTCATGAAAGGAATTAAAAATGTTGAGAAGTATGTTAAAGAAACTGGTGCATTGGAGCCTAATGGTGCACGTAATACTGCTCTTGAATATCAGAAACGTATCGCTGCATTTTTGTCAGAAAGAATGTCAACTGTTTTCTGGACAAGAGTATGTCAAGGAGTACCAGGAGAGGTCACTTTATTAGAAGATAATCAACGAATTTAATCTTTTACCAGATATAAATAAAACTCTAAGACGAAAATCTTAGAGTTTTTTGTGAGTAAATATGAATAATTTATTTTAACGAGATAAATGTGATTTAACAGTGAGGAGTATATCATTGTTAAAGTTGTGCTGTATGCACTTATTATTTATAACTGTGAGGTGAGCATGTATAAAATTAAATATGACGAATTGGCTGATAAACTTATTGAAGAATATCCAGTTGAAGAAAATCCTGAATTGTATAGTTTATACACAACAATGCGTTTACATTTAATGAAAGTATTTAATTTAAAAGAAACTACTGCTGTTAAATTACTTAAAGAAATAGAACGTCGTTTAGATATTCATTTCTATCGTGATTATGAATTATCTCGTTTATATTTTTTAAGATTTCGTAAGATAAATGATAGAACAAAATATCTTCGTATTTTATATTGGACTCAAAAACTTCCTATGGAGAATGCAATAGAGATATATGATAAATATAATGATATATCTTCTGATATAGTAAAGAAATATATGCATGAAACTGGTAAATTATCAGATGAACAAATAGCTGATTATGAATATGCACGTAATTATTATCATGCACATCATGAAGCAATATTAGCACGTAAAAGAGCATATAGAGCACGTAAAAAGAAGGAGAAAGAAAATGAAAAAATTTACAACAAAGTCAATCAAGTTGCCTAAAGATGTCGATGAAAAATACAGCCAAATGAATTACTTGAAGGAAATTAGTAAAAATATCGACGATGTTAATGTTGGCGAAAAAGATGATTTTATTTCATTTGGTAATATTGAACCATTATACTTGAAGAATTGTATAAAACACTTTGAGTCTTTACCAGAAAATATCACTAACTTTATCATTAAGAATTATGATGTTAATAAATTTAATCTTATTGGTAAAATACTTCAGACAAAGCATCCTATGATATTTCAGACTTTTACTCAAGTTATGGCAGGAAATATTGTCAGTTTAGGTTGTGAATTTGCATTACATAAGAGTCTCTTTGAAGAATACTACAATTGGCATATAGGAGTAATAGCAGATTTAATGGGTGGAATTCCTGCAGATGTGCCAATGACAAAAGAAGAAATGACTATTATTAACGACATTCTATTCACAACATACTGGATGACGTATGGAAATGTTAACAAAGGAAGTATATTTGTTGTATAAATATAGAAATACGTATTTTATAATGAGGTTTATTCATGAATGACGAAGAACAGATTTTAGGATCAGAAGACTATGATCTTATTGAAAAATTCAAGAAGTTCGAAACTAAGTCTTCTAAGCATTTCAAAGATTTATATTCACGTATAAAAGAAGACCGTGAATTCTTGTCAAATAAAATTTACGACAAAGACGATGCAAAGTTGCTTGATAAAGACAAGATTATTAAGTCAACTATTAACTGCATAGCTAACGTCACTCGTTCTATTGTCAATAGTTATACAAGTAATCAGTATAAATGGTCATTTAAAGACCAAGCTGATTTAACTACTGCTGGTATCAAATTTATCGATGACCCTGACTCTACCACTGCATCACTTGAGGCCTTGACAAATGCAGTAGGAACTGGTCTGGGTGTTTTGGTATTCAGTAATGATAGAGATATTGATGGTTCAATTGCTCCTATCATGTATTCAATTCCTGACGTCACTAACGTTCGTCTTGACCCTAATTCACACAAATTAAATGGTAGTGATGCTATGGAAGCGGCTATTATTGAATTAAAGTCTAAGAAATGGATTGAAGAAAATTATGGTATTGATTATGTTCGTGAAAAACCTTTAGTCACAGTCACACAAACATACGATGAAAAAGAATATCAACCTTTAGTCACTTATTATGTAAAAGAAAAAGGACAAGTAATTTGTTATAAACTATTAGGTGACGATGTTGTAGAGACAATTCCTACTCCATATACTTATATTCCTGTTGTTCCAGTCTTTGGTGAACAATTCTGGGTCGACAACAAATTAAGTTATTGTGGTATTACACGTCAATTAAAAGGTATTCAGAAACTAATTAACTATACTTATCGTCAATTAATTCTACGTATAAGTAAGGCCCCAAAAAATACTTGGACAGCCCCAGTCGATGCTATTGAAGGTTTTGAAGATGATTATAAGAATGCAGACAAGACTTTAAATCCAGTTTTGCCATATAACGCATACGATACTAAAGGAAATCAGTTAACACCACCAACAAGATTGCCAAATGAATTTGAGATTGCAGATGTTTCTACATTATTGAGTCAGTCTATCGACATGATTAGTAATATTGTTGGTATTCCTGCTGTAGGATTGGAAACACAAGTAGAAAAGACTGCAACAGAAGTATTGATGAATAGTAAGACATTCAATAACAATATTCGTTCTTATATTCAGCATTTGAGATATTCTCTACAAATTATTGGTTTGATGTTTGCTGAACAGTTATATGACCAGCAATTATATGGACAAATCAAGATTGAAATGGTAGAAGGTCCTGATGAAGCAATGAAGAAACAAGAAGCACGTGTTGAGCTTCAGACAATGGCACCTCTTCTAACAAGTGATGAAGACAAGCGTAAGTTATTGATGGCAATGTGTGCTATTGAAAATGATAACGAATACTTGGTTAACTTTGCACAGTCATTACAGCCAATGCCAACCTTGAATGAATTACAGTTAACTGATGCAAATAATCAGATGACTCAGTTGATGCAACAGAAGGATCAGCAGATTGCAGAATTGCAGAAGCAGATTGAACAGTTGCAGATTGAACAGAAGATGAATGCATATTCATTGGAACGTGAGTCATTGCTAAGTAGACAGAAATTCGAACAAGATAAGGAAATGAAGGTCTTGGAATTCCAGTTGCAACAGCAAAATCCTGCTGAATTAGCAAAGAGTGAAGCAGAGATTGAAAAGGCTCAATTAGGAGTTGCTAAGGAAGAAATTTCTTTACAGAAAGAAGTTGCTAAAGCAAATCAGCAACAAAAGCAAACACAGAATTTTAGAGGTGAATAATGGATTTAGTTGCTTACCAAAATCAGTTATTTTATAATAATGAAGGTCGCAAGATGGTCGGTGGACGTGTCTTCTTCCTTGACCCTGATTCTACAGATCCAATAGACGTCTTTACATACAATGCAAATGACGATCAATACATTGCTGCAGACAATCCAGTATATTTGAATGTTGAGTCACGTGTAGACCATTCTTATTTCACTAATCAGTTAACATTGGTTAGAGTATATGAATATATCGGTGACTTTGATGATCCAAGACAAGACGATGATGACAATAACTTTAGATTTGTTCGTGAATACTATGCTGGTTCTTCATCAGATGAAACTGTTGGAGGAGCAGGAATTGTAGTTCATGGTCTAAATGAATTGATGAATGTTGAACCTCCAGAAGAAGGCTCTATGTCTTTGACTGTTGTAGGTTATTGGAATGACAATGACTGTGAAGCAAGAACTTATATTTGGGATCCTGCATCAAATGAAAGCCAAGATGGTGGTTATGTAATTCGTTCTAATAAAGCTGATAGTGGTCGATGGATATTGAAATTCGATGGTGAATGGTTGCCATCAACTTATTACGGTGTTTATCCAGGTCATGAAGAAAATATCAATGTATTGTTATCATATAATGATACAGTAGGAACAACTCAAACATTTAAAACTGCAGGTGGAGTTCATTTTGCAAGAGGTGTTTATACTGGTACAATTACATTAGCAACTACAAAGAAATTATTGATTGATGCTAATACTCAGTTTAACAGACAAATTCAGTGTGATAGTGTTATGGTTGTTGGTGCTGTGACTGCTCCAATTGCTGATTTCTATTTTACTGGTCATGATGTTGAGGCTCATTCAAGTTGGTTCAGTACAATTATGGGCTTCGTAAATTGTAATGCAAGATACTTAGTCATTGATAAGAATAATTACTTCACAAATACAGTCATGAGTGGAAATGCAGTATGGACTGACAAAGTAATTACTACACATGGAAGATTACCAGTCTCATCATATACAAATGGTTCTCGTTATCGTGTTGATAATTGTACTATCAATGGTACAAAATTATGGGATAGTTCTGACTATGTTTACTTTGCACATATGGAATTCCATGATGATTGGTTTGATATTAGTTCAGCTGCAGCATGGGATTTCTATGACAAGATTAGTGCAAGAACAATGAGTATTGTAAGATTGTCAATAAACAATTTCAGCCAAGTTAATGCATATATTAAGGCTGTTCGTGCAAATGGTGCTACTGCAATTGACTTAGGTGGACGCTCTTATAATGGTTCACTTGATTTATATGGATTTACTGATGTAAGAAATGTTGAAGCAAATAGTATTAGTTTGTATTTAACAGGTTCAACAACATACGATGTCACTCTACGTAATGTAAAAGCTGGCGTATCATTTAATGGTCGTTATTTGAATGTTATGGACCAAAGTGATGTAAGTTTCAGTAGTCAGCCAAATGCACAGGCAATGTGGTTCGAAGATTCACGTGTAAGTGGTGGTCCTTGGACAAATGGCACAATGCAAATCATCGCTAATAACTGTTTCTGGAACGTTAGTTTGAATTATGCTACTGACAATGAAACAAGTCATGCACATACTGAATTTAATAAGTGTCAGTTTGGTACTAATAACATATTCTATGTTAAACGTATCTTCATGAAGGAATGCATCACTGATAATAACTCTATCAAGATTTATCCAACAAAGGATAATACTGGTTATCATTTGTTTGCAAGTTTCATTGACAATACTTTTAATAGTGCATATCCAATTGAATTTACTAGATTTGAGACAAAGGATGGTTGGGAATCACAATGTTATGAATGTGTAGTAAATTGGACAATTGTTGGTAATACATTCTTAGGTAATGCTGACGGTATACGTTGTCGTTATTGGGCTAATAGAACTGGTTCATATTGGAATAAGCCATTTATTAAACAGTCTACTGAACATACAATTGTGTACAAAGGAAATACTGGTAATTGTCCTGATGAAAGTAATAGAGGTATGAGTATTTCTGATGGTAAAACATATACTACAGAAGATATTCATTCTGGTTCAGATACATATACCATTTACAAGTATAATTCATCATATAAGAGATGTATGCCTGCTTTCTCAGCTCAATGGTGGAATATGGGTGTACCAAATGGCGGTATGTTAGTAAAATGGTATAACTGGACTAACTCACCTTACGACTCACTAACTTATGATTTGTTTGTACAGACTGCATGGTTCATGTATAACAGAGATAGAGATTTACCAACTGATAATGGTGACTTATTCAAAATGTCTATTTGTTTGTTTAACAATTACTTAAGAATAGTCCAAAGAGGAGATGGAGACCATAACAACGGTATAGTTGGTAGAATAATTTAAAAGATTGACGGATCATATCCGTCTTTCTTTTATTATAAATAAAGATAGAAATACCTTTGAAACCTAAATCTAAATGATAAGGAGTTTACATGAGACTAGCGTTATATCCATTAGTCCAACAGTTCCAATATCGTAATGGAACAAATCTTGTAGCTGGTAAAATCTATGTTTACTATAGAGGACGCACAAGATTAGCAACAATCTATAAAGATCAGAATGGCACAATTGCACAGAATCCATTGACTTGTGATGCTGATGGACGTGCTCCTTGCTTTGTCGACACTAACTATCAGTATACTATTGTAGTATGTGATGCTCGTGGTAAGGAATTATTTTCACAGGACTTAGACGCTGATAATGCAATCAATATTAACGATGCATTAAGTGGTGATAGTAAACTCTATATCATCAATTCAGATGGTACTATTTCAGTTAACGCAACAAGTGGTGATACATGGATTCAATATGATTTAGGTACATTTAATAAGCCATTGGGAGTACAAGCTCCACTTTATTGGGCTCAAGATGATGAAGAATGCAGTATCATTGGTGCAAGTGGATTAGCAACAAGTGAAGAATTATCAAGTGTATCTTCTATTGTTGATGAAAAACTAGATACAACTGCATTTAGTGAAGTATCAGGTTCATTTATCACAGCACATCAGTCATTAGATGGCTTGATGAGTGCTGAATTATTAGGTTTTAATAACAAAGGAAGAATTAGTGGATATAATGGTTCTGCATTTGCTGGACAAGGTGGTTCAGAATTAAGTGCAGGAGATTATATTGATATTACTGATGATATTATTTCTGTCACTGGACTACAACCAAGTGGTGATTATGTAGTTCATGATGAAATGTCTGCATACGCTACTCAAAATGATTTGTCTTCAGTATCAAGTGATTTAAATCAAAAGATTAATACAAAGTTAGATGAGTCAGCATTCGCAGAAGTAAGCGGTGATTTTTATACAAATGATAACCCAAGTGGTTTTATTAACAGTCTACCAGAAGATTTAGTTTATTCTTCTGATATTGAAGATGTTGTAAGAACAGGCGATATAACAGACGTCGTTAGAACAGGCGATATTACTGATGTTGTTCGTACTGCAGAATTAGAAACAAAGCTAGAAGATTACCAACAAATTAGTGGTATGACTGCATATCAACCTGTTGGTAATTACCAAACTGCTGGAAACTATCAGACTGCAGGTGATTACTACTCAGCATCAAACCCAAGTGGTTTCTTAGTTCCTGATGATATTACTGGAAAGCAAGATATTACAGGAATGTCAGCATATCAATTAAGTGGTGATTATGCTACAAATACTCAATTGAGTGAAGTAAGTTCAACTATTACTGCAATGATACCTTCAGGTGAATATGAACTTGTAGGTGGTGATAATATTGAACTTATAGATGATCCAATTGAAAAAACTACAACTATCAATGTCACTGGTCTACATGATTGGACACCAGATATTGAAAGTGCAGTAAGTTCTAAATTAGATATTACAGCATTTAGTGATGTAAGTGGTTCATTCTTGACAGCTCACCAAGATTTGAGTGATTATCAGACTATTGAAGGGATGACTGCATATCAGCCAATTGGTAATTATCAGACTGCTGGTAATTATCAAACTGCAGGCGACTATTATAGTGCATCTAACCCATCAGGTTTCATTACTGGTGTAGATTTGACAGATTATGCTTTGTCGGCAGATGTATCAAGTGAATTGTCTAATAAGTTAGATACAACAGCATTCGGTGATGTTTCTGGTAATTTCTTACAAGCAAATGATATTACTGGTAAACAAGATATTGAAGGTATGTCAGCATACCAGACTGTTGAAGGAATGACGGCTTATCAACCAATCGGTGATTATTTGTCAGCAACAGAAAGTGCAAATTACTTATTGACAAGTGATTCTGCTAACTTCTATACTACTGCAAATGAAAGTGGTTATTTGACAGCTGTTCCTAACACATACTTACAGAATACAGACTTGACAATTGCAAGCGGAAAAGTTACAGAAATCAGTGGTGTTCCTTTGTCAGCAGGTGATGAATTACCAGAAAGTGTAAGTGCTGCAACAGATTATATTACTGCAAATAGTGGTGTAATTGATGGAACAGTAGAAACAGTAAGTTCTAATTCTGGTGCTTGGGGTGGAGATGCTTTGCCTATCTCTGCTAGAGATGGCCTTGATTTAGAATTAAGTGGAAATATGTTATGGATCGGTGCTTCTGCATTAAACGAAACATTGAGCGGTAAGCAAGATACTTTGACATTTGCGTATAATGAAAATGACGCTATCTCAGCAATTAACGGTTCTGCCCTTGCTGGTGGAGGCGGCGGTGGTGATGTACCTGAAGGAGTAATGGCAGAAAGTGGATTAGGTTATAATGCTCTTGATGAAATTTCAGGCTATAATGGAAGTGCTTTTGCTACATTATCACCAGAAAAGCAATGGTTAGTTCATGATGATACTTTGGTACATGCGGCTAATTCCGCTCAGTATGCACTTGGTGTTAACTTGAGTGCTGTTGCTCAGTTGTTAGGTATTGATAGAACTGTTTTATTTGAAACTAATACAAATACATCAACTGCTGCACTTTCTGAAAATACTTCAGCTTTTGATAGAGTAGAATTCTATATTGCAGATGATAATCAAGGATATGCTATGTGTGTTTTACCTGCTGCTATTCCAGGTGCATGGAAATGTGGTAATTACCTTCCTTTTGGCGATGACCCTTCTGGTTTTGGTGATAAGTCACGATTAGTATATGTTTACACAAATAAAACTAATGGTGGTATCAATTGGTCAGCAAATGGTATTCAGAAAATAAATAACAGCGCTTATTCAAATATAGGAAACGGATATATTTTTATTAAAAAAGTTGTAGGTATCGGTCGCAAGGCATAAGGAGAAAAGTTTATGAGTGAAATAAATTCAATCGCACAAGGCACTTATACTCTCGGTCAGACAAGTGCCACAACATATCAAGCAGGTCCAGGTATTTCCATTACACAGCCATCAGAAGGAACTGTAAGGATTTCCAACGATGAAACGGTGCTTTTTTCTGGTGCTGGCACGCATTATCCTGATAAAGTAATTACTAATGAACCGTTAAGCGCTTTTGAAAGATTTAGAGTCATCGGTTACATACCTTATGCTGGCAATATGAAATTCTGTATTGAGAATGTATATGCAAATGATGAGTATTTTACATTATCAACAAATCAAATGACTGACAGTTTAATCAGAATGTTTAATACATCAGCACAAATGCAAGCAGATGGTATAAGATTATGTTCTGCTGTTCAAGGCGGTCTTTGGACAAATGCAGCTGGGACTGATGCCGCTACTGTTGGTAAGTGGTTTGATACTACACGTTCACATTATATTACAGAAGTCATCGGCATCAACCGTAAGGAGGTTTAATAATGAGCGAACCTATTCAGAGTATTTCTCAAGGAAATTACATTCTCGCTACTCAGCAAGAAGTATCGCATGACAATACACTCTCAGGAAACGGTACATCTGCTAGCCCGCTTGGTGTGGTGCCTGGCTATAATGAAACGGTGCTGTATTCTGGTGCTGGAACATCTTCATTTAATGTTTCTGAAAATTTATCCACATTTGAAACTGTTAAGATGCATGGCTATGCAGCCGAACAAGGAACATTATACAGTCATGTATTTGAATTCCCTGGAACAAATACTTTATTTGATTTGAACATTAATGATTTTAATTCAGAAGGTGGAGCCATAGTAAATTACTATACAAGATATAACTTAAATGGATTAGCAATGTCAGTCACCAAGGCATTTCACATGTGGGCGACGACAGGATCAATTAACTCATGGTCTGGACCTGGAAGTAATCCAATTCTTATAGATAAAGTAGTCGGCATCAACCGTAAGTAAGGAGGCTTCATGCCATCATACAAATTGACATTTGGTGATAGAATTCTGACATATAATGGTTGGAATGGATATGTAGGTTTTGAGAATGGGCCTACTTATACTTACACAACGCTTTGGGAAACTAATTCGCCATTCAAGAACATGTACAGCATTACTTTAAATGATAGCATAGATAATTATGACGAGTTAATAATTTACGGTTCTGCTAATAGAGATAATACACATTTCATTAACTGTGAAAATGAATATGTTGTTGATAAAAACACAATTAACTTCTGCAATTCATTCTATAATGGTTGTTGGTCAGTAGCAGCAAACTCTCATATTTTATGTAATGGTACACAATTATTATTATCTGGCACAAGTGGAAGAATTACTTCGTCATATTACATGGGTCAAGATGCAGGCGCAACAACATGGTGTGGATGGAAGAGCACCGGTGCAAGAGTTCAAGACGTGCATCCATATAAGATAGTAGGAGCAAAATATGTCCAATAAAAAAACATATACTGTATTATGGGAAACTGACACACCATTTAAGAATCAATATTCTATTGTACTTAATGATAGTCTTGACAATTACGATGAAGTAATTTGTTATGGAAGTGCTAATCGTGGTGGAAATGATAGAGTAAATGTTAAAACAACATATCCTGTAATTTCCGGTGCTATACATTTGGTCGGTCCATATACTTTAAATACTTGGCAAAGCACAAATCACTATATGCTAAACAACGGAACACAGATGTATCTATCTGGTACATCTGGTTATATTGATGTTTCATACTATTGGGGTATGCAAAATGGTGGAACAGCATTTGAAGCAAATAGATACACAACTGCTAGAAATGCTGATGTTCACCCTTATAAACTTGTAGGTGTTAAACATAAACATTCAGATAAAATCTGGGAAACAACTGGTAATACTTACGAGACAAATATAACACTTGATGAGCCAATTACTCATTTTAATAAATTATTAATTTATAGTTCTGGTACTGAAAATAGTGCGTATGGTATTCATTTAGCAAAAAATGTATATGTAATGCAACCTACTATTGTTAACGGTTGTGATACTTGGGGTTATTCTCCTTGGGCTTTGAATTTTAAATGTAATTATATATTAGGTTGCTCATTAAAATTATCAGGTAATAGTGGTCATATAGGATCTTCATATTTTTGGGGTATTGGACAAAATAATGCTACATGGGCAGCAGGAAAATGGACTGGAACAGCAGCACCACGAATGTTGCAACCTTATGTGATATATGGTCTAGACCGTCGTCCTACTTACAAATTTAAATCAATTCCGACTGAAGGTGGTTCAGTATCAGCATCAATCAATCCTGGTTATGAATATGATATTGCTACAATTACAGCTGTTCCAAAAGGTGACGAATGGAAAGTAAGTGCATTGAACATTACTGGTGCCACATTGACAGGTAATGACTTCATGTATGAAACTTCTAACGTTTCTGCTCAAGCTGAGTTCGAACATTCACGTGACCTTACATTGGAGAACGGTGATCATGGTGTATTGAGTGCTGACAAGATGTCTGGTTTCTCTGGAGATGTTGTCACTGTCGACGCTACTACTGACGAAGGATGGTATTTTACAGGAATGAATGTCACTGGTGCAGTTGCTACTGGTAATAAGTTTATGTTTATTGGTGAGAACGTTACTGCTGAAGGTCTTTATACTGATGAAGGCTTCCCTGTCACATACTTATCAGACGAACACGTTCATTTGACTGGTGATGATATATACATTCCAGGTTCTGAAGGTATTACATTACAATCAAGTTATGATACTTATTATAGAATTTCTGGTTATGATATTACTAATGGTTCAATTGTAGATGGTAAACTTGTAGCAACAGGTCCATGTACTATTAAAGCCGTACAGAAGGTTAACTACTTTACAGCAAGTGGAAGTTATCAACAGCCAAGCACTCAAAATGGTAATTATTGGACAATGAACGTTGTTTCTATTGCTAAAACTACGTATAAAACATCAAACGTTCCAACATCATGGTCATCTGTACAATATGCAACAACAAAAACGGCGACTTCGACCGCTAATTATGGCGGTACTCAAATAGCAAGTACAACTGTCACAGCATGGAATCCTAAAGGTACAATTTCAGCATATAATTTCAAAAATAATGCAAGTGTACAGAATTCTCATGGTGGTTCTGATGGAGGTGCAAGATGCTGTACTGCATATTTCTTAGCTGGTTCAACTAATGTTAAATCAGCAAAAGCACTTTGTTCGCATGGACAAACATTAACAGCAAATATAACCGCTAATACAAACAATATCAATTATTATAGAATTTCAGCACACAAATATCGAGAACATTCTAATACTACTATAGTTAATAATTCTTGGATAGCAACTGGTATTATTCCATAATAAGGAGGACTAAATGAGTGAGCTTTTACAACAAATTATTCCTTTAGTCCCTGCTTATGCATGGCCTATTATAATCGTTGTCTTAGGTGGAATGTTCATTTATCGTAAAATAGGTAATGAACGTAAAATTACTGCAGAAAAAAGAGATACTGAACATGAAAATCTAGAGACACGTGTTATCTTATTAGAAAGAGAATTAGAAGCAATAAAATCACTTGATTTGTCAACAAAGTTAGCGCAAATACAGACTGACTTACAATGGATTAAGGAGAATATGAAGAAATGAGTAAGCATCTTTTGACTAAATGGTATAATGGTCACATGTTATACAGAAACATACGTGACCCTTATTATCTTACTTTGCAGACTGACGGTCATGGTACAATTTCTGCTAATGCTTTGAGTGGTTATAGTGGAACTAATATTACTTTGTCTAATACTGCTAATAATGGTTATGTATTTAGTGGTTATAGTATTACTGGTGCTTCATTAAATGGTTCGACTGTCACATTGAATAATCAAGATGCCACAGCTAAAGCATGGTTCAGTCAAAAACATAATTTTGTAATTAGTGGTACTAGTACGATCTTTACTGGACTTCCATGGAGAAGAGAAGGTATTAACATTACTGCTACAACATTTGGTGGTGGTAATCCTGCTGCAATATTAAGACCAATAATGACTAACAAATATGTCACAACATATCCAATGTTAACAACAAAGAAAACATGGTATATTAATCCTATTACATCTTATTATGATAACATATTTACACCAACTGCAGTACCAGAATGTACATTTGCAGCGTCATTATGGTATGAATTACGACATGACGGTTATAACTGTAATACTACTGCTGCATTAGTCGTTGATGATGTAGTGATAAATTCGGCAAGTGGTTCTGTTTATACTGCTAATGGTAATCACTTTAAATATGATTATTTAGATGCATATAATTTTGGTACAATCTATAATCCTAAACGAGATATAAGATTTGAAATATATACGAATGCTCCTGCAAGACTAGTAAATTTAGGTGGTAATTGGAGCGCTTCAGGTTATTACATTTAATAAATAAGAAAGAGGTACTCTAATGACACCAGAAAGTGCAATTTTTTCAAGAAACGGTTTATTACTAAGACGTGACGTTTATATATCAGCGCCTGAATATTCTGCTGGTGATAATATCGATATTACTAATCATGTCATTAGTGGACGTGATTGGACTGATGTAATTGAATCAGCAGTCTCTTCTATTCCACAACCTGATTTATCTAACTATTACGAAAAGAACGAAACATCTTCTAAAGAAGAATTATCTGCAGCATTTGATAACTGTTGTAGTGGTTGTGTTCCTTATTCAGGTGAAAGAAACATTGATATTACTGACCATGTAGTATCAGTCACTGGAAGAAAAACATTAAAGATTAAAAGACCATTAACAATTGACCAAGATACTTCATCATTCACAATTGGCATCGATGACACTAATTACACTGGTAATGACGCTAACATGAGTGCTTCATTTGCAGTTGGTGGAATTGATAATTCAAAGATTGCAAATTATCAAATAAGTATTAGTAGACCTGCTGTTGGAACTACTGGTTATAATTTACACGTTGAAAATGAAATTCATAACTCAGCTGACTTTTCTTTAATTCCACATAAAGATGAACAAGGTTGGTTATCATATAACTCAGGTCACATTGAAGTAGTACAAGCACCTGATGGAGATGTTCATTATACTTTATATTAAAATTAT
>Ga0247611_10003324_pt1 | contig 24022 bp, 19 predicted proteins | sample 177DNAGHGhighgp2_FD_192422 | JGI IMG/M metagenome (GOLD analysis project Ga0247611, IMG submission 192422) | Sheep rumen microbial communities from Palmerston North, Manawatu-Wanganui, New Zealand - 1770 DNA GHGhigh gp2 | ecosystem: Host-associated > Mammals > Digestive system > Stomach > Rumen... | reverse complement strand
ATATATTTATTTGTTTGCATATTTGAATATTTATAGGTTTATGTCTTTGATAAGCTTGAAAACCTTACTGAGCTTATTCTCCCCTGGGTAAGCTTGAAAATCTTACTGAGCTTATTCTCCCCTGGGTAAGCTTGAAAACCTTACTGAGCTTATTCTCCCCTGGGTAAGCTTGAAAATCTTACTAAGCTTATTTTCCCCTGGTAAGCTTATAAGTTTGATAATTACATGGATAACATTGCTTTGTTATTTCTAAATATTAAATCTTCAAATTCTGCTTGTAGAAAACGCGGTATTAGGCTATAATAATAGAGTTAGAATAAGAACCTAAAAAAAATACTTGACATTTGATTATTATGCTTGTATAATTCAATTCGTAAACCGTTGAACAGGAAAGTAAGAACAGTTTATTAGGACAGAGAGCCACGGTTGGTGTGATGTGGCACTAATAGCAATAAGATTGCAAACTGTTACTGAATGGGCCTGCGAGGGTAGTTTGAAATCCTTCTTTAGAAGGGGAGTAGTGCTAACGGGTTCCCTGGCCGTTATCAGAGGGGCGCATATGATGGTATGTAGATGAGAGGTCATTTATCGTACTTTGTCGCGTTTTTAGTAGACAAAGTTTTTTTATTTTATAGAAGGATAGATGGCAAACCGGGTGGTATCGCAAGAGCCTTGAATAAAAATATTCAGCTCCTGTCCCAGTGAAAATTGGGACAGGGGCTTTTTTTTATAAAACTTGCAGGTTGACTCATCTTGAAAAGATGAAGTTGAAAAGATCGTTATGACTGCAGACGTAATGATCATAATATAAGCTTCGTATACTGATCAAAAGCAATGGCTAATTAAAACTTGAAACTAATTTATTAAAGACAAAGCTAAAGAGAAAATCAGAAAATTAAAAAACGGAGGATAAAATTATGATTAAGGAAGCAGTTAAGAAGGTTGTAGATAAGCAGGATCTTTCATTTGATGAGGCAGAGGCAGTTATGAAGGAAATTATGAGCGGTGAGGCAAGCCAGATGCTTATGGCTTCATATCTTACAGCTCTTAGAATGAAGGGTGAAACCATTGATGAAATCGCAGCTAGTGCAAAGGGTATGAGAGAGGCTGCAGTTCCTTTCCATCACGAAAATCCAGTTCTTGAAATCGTTGGAACAGGCGGAGACGAGGCTAATTCATTTAATGTTTCAACTACTTCTTCATTTGTTATTGCTTCATCTGGAATTACAGTTGCTAAGCATGGAAACAGAGCAGTTTCATCTAAGAGCGGTGCAGCAGATGTACTTGAGGCTCTTGGTGCTAATATCAGTGCAGATCCAACTAAGACAGAGGAAGTTTTAAAGAAGACAAATTTCGCATTTATGTTTGCTCAGAAGTTCCATACAGCTATGAAGTATGTTGCTCCTGTTCGTAAGGAGCTTGGAACCCGCACACTTTTCAATATCTTAGGACCTCTTACAAATCCGGCAAAGCCTGAGTACATCATTATGGGTGTTTATTCAGAGGAGCTCTTGGATCAGCTCTCAAGCGTTCTTGCAAAGCTTGGCGTAAAGAAGGGCTATGTTGTTTATGGTCAGGATAAGCTTGATGAGGTTTCATTATCAGCTAAGACTTCATATGCTAAGATAAATGAAGATGGAAGCATTGAAAGGGGCGTTATCGATCCTGAGGCACTTGGCTTTAAGCTTGGAAAGAAAACTGACATCGAAGGCGGAAATGCTGATGAGAATGCCCAGATCACAAGAAGAATCCTTAGTGGTGAAAAGGGACTTAAGAGAGATACGGTAGTTCTTAATTCTGCTCTTGCTATTTCTTTAGTTAAGGATATCACACTTCAGGATGCTATCAAGGCTGCTGAAGAGATTATTGATTCAGGTAAGGCACTTGCTACTCTTGATGCCTATGTTGAGGAAACTAATCGTTAATTTATATATAGATTGAGGTAAAGCGTATGATACTAGACACTCTTGCACAGGCAACCAAAAAGAGAATAGATGGACAAAAGCAGCTAAAATCCCTTGAGGCTCTAAAGCAGGAGCTTTCTGAAAAGGCTGAAAGAGGTGAGCTTGTTCTTCCTGATAAGGAAAAGTCCTTTGAGGAAAATTTTAATAATCCTTCTCTTTATAGATTCGAGAAGAATCTTAAGGGTAAGGGCATTCATATAATTGCCGAGGTCAAGAAGGCATCTCCTTCAAAGGGATTGATTGATCCGAATTTTGATTATATGAAGGTTGCAAGGGATTATGAAATGGCAGGTGTTGACTGTGTATCATGCCTTACCGAACCGGATTATTTTAAGGGTTCAGATGAGATTTTCATGGAAATTAGAAGAGCTCTTAAAACTCCGATGATCCGCAAGGATTTTACAGTTGATGAATATATGATTTATCAGGCTAAGCTGATGGGTGCTGATTGCATTCTTCTTATCTGTGCTATACTTGATGATGAGGCTTTGATGAGTTATTATAAGCTTGCTGATTCTTTAGGTCTTTCAGTTCTTGTTGAAACCCATGATGAGGAAGAGATGGAAAGAGCTCTTAAAATCGGTGCAAGAATGATAGGTGTTAATAATAGAAATCTTAAGGATTTCACTGTTGATATAGGAAATTCCATAAGGCTTCGTAAAATGGTTCCAGAAAATGTTATTTTTGTTGCTGAAAGCGGCATCAAGACAAGAGAGGACATTAAGGAGCTTGAGGATTGCGGTACTAATGGTGTGCTCATTGGAGAAACCTTCATGAGAGCGGCGGATAAGGCAAAGGAATTAAAACTTTTAAAAGGTGAGGCCTATGAATAATGATAAGGTAATCGGTATTTCTGAAAGTGCAAGGAAGGGTGCTTCGGAGAAAATGGAAAAGGTCAGAGTTAAGATATGCGGAATGAGACGCATTGAAGATATCAGACTTATTAATGAAGTAAAGCCTGAATATTGCGGCTTTGTTTTCGCTGGAAAGCTCAGAAGAATTGATGATGAGACGGCCCGTATCCTTAAGGCCGAGCTTAATCCTGATATTTTAGCTGTCGGTGTTTTCGTTGATGAGCCGATTGAGCATGTGATAAGTCTTTGCAAAAATAAAATAATTGATGCTGTTCAGCTTCATGGTAATGAATCAGCGGAGTATATTTCAAAGCTTAAGGAAGAAACAGGTGTTTCGATTATTGATGCAAGAAAGATAAGGTCTAAGGAGGATGCTTATGAGGCTTTTAAGACCAAGGCAGATTTCCTTCTTTTTGATGCTTATTCAAAGGCTGTTCCGGGAGGAAGCGGTGAGACTTTTAACTGGCTTGACATTTTAGATGGTAGAAAGCAGTTCGAGGAGGAGTTCGGTGTGAAGGCTGATAAGAAGTTCTTCATTGCCGGCGGCATGTCAGAGGCGAATGCCAAAAACGTGATAGATGTGCTTCATCCTTTTGCTATAGATATTAGTTCTTCTCTTGAAGGAGAAGGTAATTTTAAAGATAGAAATAAGGTTGTTAGCTTCATGCAGAAAATGCTTTATCTTAATAAGGATGCTTTTTCAGCAGTGGGCTGAGAAATTGATGTGGCGGATGAATTGTTTATAAGTTGGAAAGGAAGAATAAAATGGCTGAAGGAAGATTTGGTGAGTTCGGTGGACAGTACGTTCCAGAGACTCTTATGAATGCGGTTAATGAGCTTAATGAGGCTTATAATCATTACAAGAACGATCCTGAGTTCATAAAGGAGCTTGATGATTTGTATAAGAATTATGCAGGTAGACCATCTGGTCTTTACTATGCAGAGAATATGACTAAAGATCTTGGCGGTGCTAAGATTTACCTTAAGCGTGAGGATCTTAATCATACCGGTGCTCATAAGATAAACAACTGCTTAGGTCAGTGTCTCCTTGCTAAGAAGATGGGCAAGAAGAGAGTTATTGCTGAGACTGGTGCTGGTCAGCATGGTGTTGCTACTGCTACCGTTGCTGCTTTAATGGGACTTGAGTGCGAAGTATACATGGGAAAGCTTGATACTGAAAGACAGGCTCTTAACTGCTATAGAATGGAGCTTCTTGGTGCTAAGGTTCATCCTGTAACCAGCGGTACTCAGACTCTTAAGGATGCCGTTAATGAGGCTCTCCGTGAGTGGACTAGAAGAGTTTCTGATACTCACTATGTCATCGGCTCTGTTATGGGACCTCACCCATTCCCTACAATGGTCAGAGATTTCCAGGCTATCATAAGCAGAGAGACAAAGCAGCAGATGCTTGAGCTTGAAGGAAGACTTCCTGATGCTGTGCTTGCCTGTGTTGGCGGCGGTTCTAATGCCATTGGTTCTTTCTATGATTTCATTCCGGATAAGAGTGTTAGATTAATCGGCTGTGAGGCTGCCGGAAGAGGCGTTGATACTAAGGAGACTGCAGCTACCATCGCTACTGGTACTATGGGCATTTTCCATGGCATGAAGTCTCTTTTCTGCCAGGATGAATATGGTCAGATTGCTCCGGTTTATTCTATTTCAGCTGGTCTTGATTACCCGGGTATCGGTCCTGAGCATGCCGAGCTTTTCAAGGAGGGCAGGGCTGAATACGTTTCTATTACTGATGATGAGGCTGTTGATGCTTTTGAGTATCTCTCAAGAACTGAGGGCATCATTCCTGCTATCGAGAGCTCACATGCTGTAGCATATGCTTTAAAGCTTGCTCCTACTCTTGATAAGGATAAGATCATTGTTATTACTATTTCTGGCCGCGGAGATAAGGATGTTGCGGCTATGGCTAGATATCGTGGCAGAGAGCTATTCGATAATTGATTTGATGAGAGGGTAAAGATATGAGCAGAATTAGAGATGCATTTAAGAATGGTAAGGCATTCATTCCTTTTGTAACAGGTGGTGATCCTGATCTTGAAACTACTGAAAAGCTTGTAATCGCTATGGCTAAGGCTGGCGCAGATGTTATTGAAATAGGTCTTGCCTTTTCTGATCCTGTAGCTGAGGGCCTTGTTATCCAGGCTGCTTCTAAGAGAGCACTTGACGCTGGCACAACAACCGATAAGCTTTTTGATTCTATTAAGAATATTAGAAAAGAGGTAGATACGCCTCTTATCATTATGACATATATAAATCCGGTTTATGCTTACGGCTTCGAAAAGTTCTTTACTAAGTGCAAAGAGGTGGGTGTTGATGGAATTATTGTTCCTGATATCCCTTACGAGGAAAAGCATGAGGTTTCTGATGTATGCGAGAAGTACGGGGTTGATTTCATTTCCATGGTTGCCCCTACTTCTAATGATAGAATAAAGACAATCTGCAGCGAGGCAACTGGCTTTATTTACTGCGTTTCTTCTCTTGGTGTTACCGGTGTAAGAAGCGAGTTTACTGCAAATCTTTCTGGCATAGTTGAAACCATCAGAAGCGTCACAGATGTTCCTGTAGCTATCGGCTTTGGTATTTCAAGCCCGGAGCAGGCTAAGGAGATGGCTACGATTTCTGACGGTGCCATTATCGGTTCTGCTATCGTAAAGATAGTTGAGAAGTATGGCAGAGATGCTGTTGCACCTGTTGCAGAGTTCGTAAAGAGCGTTAAGGAAGCAGTTAGGTCATAAAGAATTTTTATCTGTTTAAATAGAATAATTCAAAAACCTGGATATACGATTGTTTTACTTTGTATTTCCGGGTTTTATTTTACTTTTTATTTTGGATGAAATCTATTTAACTATTTTACCTTGAGTTAATAGTGGCGATTAAATCTATTTTACTATTTTACCTTAAGCTAATAGTGGAGATGAAATCTATTTTACTATTTTACCTTAAGCAAATAGTGGAGATGAAATCTATTTTACTATTTTACATTGAGCTAGAATTGGCGGTGAAATTACACTAGAACGATACTATCTGAAGTTAATAAATGCAAAATTAAGAAAATTGATAATGACTACCTGAAATATAAAAAATAAAAAAATAAATATTATAAAATCGATTGAATTAAAAACGGGAATAATGTATAATAGATTAGAAATTGCATGTTGCTAGATGAAGCGGTAAAAGAAAAGAGTATAGCCCTAAAAGACATCTGCAATATAAAATAATAATGAGGATGGTATTTTTGTATGTTAAATATGATGAAAAAGGACTTAAAACTGGCAAGCAGAGATGGTGTATTTCTGTATGTAATGCCTGTACTTATTACTGTTGGTTTGATTATATGTGAAATTGGTTGCCTTTGCGATGATGAGAGTTCAGACCTTTATAGGTTGTATTTGATTCCTATTCTGATGAATTATTTGTCTTTTTTCATAATGTTGGTTATAGGAACGATGTTGATGCTGTCTTTAGTACGCATCGAAAAGGAAAATAGTGTAAATCAAGTAATTATCTCAAAAGGAGTAAAAATAAGTGATATATTATTTTCGAAAATAATAGTAGTGATAATTATATCGTATGCTATTTTTTTAATTGATTATTTGCTGATGTTCTTCTGTTACAAATTGATAATAAAGAAAAGGATAATTATTCCAGGAATGGCTGTTTTAAGGACTTTTGTATTGGTGCCATTGATTGGTGCACTATATATTGAAGTACTTGGTGTAGCTTTATGGCTGCTCAGAAGAAAAGAATTAGCATTATTCATTTTGGAATTAGGTTCAATGAGAGTTTTAGCACTGGTTATAAAATGTGAAATTACTGGTGAATTTACTATTAATATCGGTAATATGCTTGTGATAGTTGCGGTAGCAATTGCATTGAGTATTTTACTGAAGTTTATTATAGAAAAAGTTCCGAAAGAGTATTTGGTAAAATAGAAACAAAATAGATTAGGGAGGACAATTATAATGGGCGAAAATGTTATATTAGAAATTAAAGATGTTTGTAAATCTTTTATAAACAAAAAAGTTTTAAAGGGAGTTTCTTTTTCAATCGAAAGCGGCGATATACTGGCGATTATGGGACCTAATGGTGTTGGAAAAACTACACTGTTAAGAATGATTACAGGTTTATATGAGCCAGATTCTGGTAGCATTAATAGGGCAAAGGTAGCATCAGATGAAAATTATTGCAGTGTTCTATTTGAATTTAACGGATTGTATCCAACATTTACTCTTAGAGAAAATCTAACATATTTTCAAAATGTTAAAAGGAATACAACCCTTCCGTTAAGCGATGAGGCATTAAATATATTAAAGAAGCTGCAGATCGATAATGAATTGGATAAGAGAATACGTTTCTTTTCTAAAGGAATGCTTCGAAAGGCGGCTGTGGCAAGAGCTGTTATTGACAATCCTAGATTATTGGTTCTTGACGAGCCTTTTGACGGACTTGATATTGAAAGTCATTCCTTTATAGTAAAATATCTTAGGGAATGGGCAAAGGAAGGAAACAGGTCTATAATTATATCATCACATAATGTTGCTGATATTGATAGATTGTGCAATAAAGTAGTATTGTTGAAGGATGGAACTGTATTAAGAAATACTACGGTAGATGAAATGAAACGTGAAACGTATGATGGATATATACTATGCATTGAAGAACGCGACAAAGATAAGCTTGAAAAATGCCTTAAAGATTTAAATTTACATTATGTAAATAGTGAGAAAAATGTTTATGGAATTGAAGTTGCAGAAAATGACATAATAAAAATGCTTTCATATCTTAAAGAAAATGATATCATCGTTGTAGAAGGAAGAAAAAGAGTGCGAGATTTAGAAGAAATATATCTAAATCATTATGAGGTGAGATAAAATGAAAAATATGATTAAAAAAGATGTGAAGCTTGCATTTTGTGACTCCTTTTCCCCGATGATTATGTATTTGTTATTATATTTGGGTATAGTTGTATTTTTTACTAAGGATTACTTGAAAACTCACCAATTTAAGCAGATATTGGAACCGTTAGTAAGTAACGGAGGGGCAATAGTTATGCTATGGGTTGGAGGGATTATAATAGAAAATTTATTTTTTGTGGATCGCGCTTACAATGTTAATCAGTTTATAATGGTAGTAGGGGTAAAGCCTCAAAATATCGTTTTTTCTAAGATAATAGCGGCTTTTATAATTTCATACATTGAGGCAGTAGTGCTGCTTGTTTTTATAGAAGGGTACTGTTTCTTTGCTAATGGGATTTTTATTCCCTTTGGAGGTGCCGTTTTAATTAAGTATTTTTTAGTATATCCGTTACTAGTTTTCTCGCTTATGACAATAAATGCTTTCATTGTTTGGATATCAAGGCAAGAATCGATTTTACCATCTGTAGCTACGATGCTTCCAGCAAGTGTATTTGTGATTGTAACATTTATGGAGATGAATGGAACTATTAAATTTAATGGCGTGTTTATTTTAGTAGAAGCAATAGCTGCAATTATAGTTAGTTTATTGGTTATAAATTTGATAAAAAAAGTACCAAAAGAATACATAGTGACCATAGAGACAAAGTAAAAAATATTCTTGACATAGGTGATTTTGTATGATAGAATCACTTTATCACGTCAAAGCGTTAACGTATTAACGTGTTAGCATACTAAACGATGATTTTTTCATTATTGGTCTGTTTCACGTTGATACGTTTCTTCTTTGATTGGAATTATTTTATGTAAAGGGGAATGTTATGGTTATCAAAGTTGCATTACTTGTTGTGTTCTTTGCTGTTATGATCGGCATTGGTATCTACACAAGAAAGCACGCTACTAATGTTGATGGTTTCGTGCTGGGTTCTCGTTCGGCTGGTCCATGGATTACAGCCTTCGCTTATGGTACTTCATACTTTTCAGCGGTTGTATTTGTAGGTTACGCTGGTCAGTTTGGTTGGAAATTCGGTATCGCTTCTACCTGGATAGGTATAGGTAATGCGGTAATTGGCAGTTATCTTGCATGGCTCATTCTTGGTAGAAGAACTAGAGTTATGACTCAGGCTATCGATGCAAAGACAATGCCTGATTTCTTTGGTAAGAGATTTGACAGCAATGCTCTTAGAGTAGCAGCTTCTCTCATTACCTTCGTATTCCTTATCCCATATACAGCTTCAGTTTATAATGGTCTTTCAAGACTTTTTGGTATGGCTTTTGATATCCCATACGATGTTTGTATTCTTGTTATGGCTGTTCTTACGGGTCTTTATGTTATCCTGGGTGGTTATATGGCTACTGCTATTAACGATTTTGTCCAGGGTATCATAATGCTTTTTGGTATTTCAGCTGTTATTGTTTCTGTTCTTAAGGGACAGGGCGGTTTCTTTGCAGCTCTTACAAAGCTTGCTGCGGCAGAGCCTGCTGCAGGTGAGCATCTTCCTGTTATGGCAAAGGGTGTGTTCAATTCTTTCTTTGGACCTGACCCTGTTAACCTTGTTGGCGTTGTTATTCTTACATCTCTTGGTACCTGGGGTCTTCCTCAGATGGTAGGTAAGTTCTATGCCATTAAGAGTGAAAAGAATATCAGGACTGGTACTATTGTTTCTACTATCTTCGCTGTTATTGTTGCAGGTGGCTGCTATTTCCTTGGCGGCTTTGGTAGACTTTTTACAAATATTTTACCAGTAAACGAGAATGGTACTATCGTCGGCGGTTATGATATCATTATCCCACAGATGCTTTCAACTCTTTCAGATGCACTTCTTGGAGTTGTTATCGTTCTTGTTCTTTCAGCTTCAATGTCAACTCTTTCTTCTCTAGTTCTTACTTCAAGCTCAACACTTACCATTGATTTCCTTGGTTCGACTTGCATGAAGAAGATGGATGAAAAGAAGAAGGTTCTTCTTATGAGAGTATTTATCGTTGTTTTCGTTGCAATTTCAGTTATCATTGCATTCAACAAGGATAAGATCCCTAACATTGCTCAGCTTATGGGTTATTCCTGGGGTGCTCTTGCTGGTGCTTTCCTTGCACCTTTTATGTATGGCTTATATTCTAAGAAGATCACTAGAGCTTCAGTTTGGGTAAGCTTCATTCTTAGTATTGTTATTACTGTAACTAACATGATGTTTAGCTACATAAAGTCACCTATCAATGCCGGTGCTTTTACAATGATTGCAAGCCTTATTGTTGTTCCTATCGTTTCTATTATTACTCCAAAGCTCAGCGACGAGTTTACAGATGGAATCTTCGCTTGCTTCAAGAGAAAGGTAGAGGTTCAGGCAGCTAAGGCTATCAGTGATGATCCAGCAGTTGAGGCTAGTGTAAAGCCTGTAGAGGTTAAGCATTCTCCAAGAAAGTCAAGTGGCTCCAAGAAGAAAAAGAAGAAGTAATTTTATAAAGAGATTGGTTTTAGCTCCATATATCTATTATAAATAATATGAACCTGCTTTGCAGATATGTACCAGATTTTTGAACATTCTGTAAGGCAGGTTCTTTTTATTTACAATTGTATTTTTGGAAATTCTATAAGGCAGGTTCTTTTTACTTGCAACTGTATTTTGGGACATTTAGTAAGGCGGGCTCTTTTTATTTGCGCCTGTATTTTTATGGACAAAAAATGCGTCTTTTGCTAAAATAGTAAATTGATGATTACCCAACCAGGTTGGGTAATTGGATTATAGTTGAATTATAAAAATATATGACGAAAAGGAAATACGTAGTAATTATGAAAAAATATGACGAAAAGGAAATACGTAGTAATTATGAAAAACTGACTCTTTTTTTAATAGAAAAGAAGCTTACTATTACCACCATGGAGAGCTGCACCAGTGGACAGATTGCATCTCTTATTACCGATACGCCGGGGGCTTCTGAGATTATGAAGGGAGCTTTTATCACCTATAGTAATGAAGCGAAAATCAAGTTCGGTGTTCCGGCAAAGATAGTAGATGAATATTCGGTGTATTCGGAGCAGACGGCCTGCGCTATGGCAAAGGCGGCAAAGGAAGCCTTTAATGCCGATATCAGTATCGGTGTTACAGGTACCATGGGGAATATAGACCCGGCCAATGAAGAGACTTCTGTACCTGGAAGGGTGTATTTTGCAATATACTTTAGGGAAGAGATAAAGAGCTTTTCAATAGAGCTTCCCTTTATGAAGAACCGTCTTTCCTACAAGCTTGCAGTAGCCGGGGAAATATATGAAAGGCTTGCCCAGCTTTTATAAAAACTCACATTACAAAAATGTCACATCAGGGTTATAAATTGTCACCTGAATCGATGTTGCATAGAGATTTTTTTTGGTATCATATGCACATAAAATGAAACGGAGGAAATAACAAATGTCAATTTTAGATGTTCAGGATATTAAAAAAACTTATACAACACGTTTTGGTGGTAATCAGGTAAAGGCACTTAAGGGAGTTTCCTTTACAGTTGAAGAGGGCGAGTATGTCGCTATTATGGGTGAATCTGGTTCAGGTAAGACCACTCTTTTAAATATTTTAGCAGCTCTTGATAAGGCAACTGGAGGTAAGGTTCTGCTTGATGGCAAGGAGCTTTCAGGTATAAAGGATAGAGAGCTTGCTGCATTTAGAAGAAAGAATCTGGGCTTTGTTTTCCAGGAATTTAATCTTCTTGATACCTTTTCTATCAAGGATAACATTCTTCTTCCTATGGTATTAAATGGGGGAGAGATAAAGGATATGAGCGAAAAGCTCGAAAAGATTGCTTCAGCTCTTGGTATTTCAGAGCTTCTTGATAAGTTCCCTTATGAAGTGAGCGGCGGACAGAAGCAGCGTGCAGCCGCCGCTAGAGCCCTTATTACCGCACCTAAGATAATTCTTGCTGATGAGCCTACTGGTGCTCTTGATTCACAGTCTTCTGAAGATCTTTTGAAGGTGTTTGAAAAGATCAATAATGGAGGACAGACGATTCTGATGGTTACCCATTCGGTAAATGCGGCAGCGCATGCAAAGAGAGTTTTGTTCATTCGTGACGGTGTCGTATTCCATCAGATCTATAAGGGCGATAATTCTGAGGAGCAGTTCTATCAGAAAATTTCAGAAACTCTGACAATGCTCCGTACTGGAGGTGAGAGATAATGAAAATGGGCTTTTATTTTAAGCTTGCGCTCACTAACATAAAGAAGAATTATCGATTCTTTATTCCTAGAATTCTCACTGAGTCAGGCCTTCTTGGATGTTTCTTTATTATTTTCACTCTTGCGCAGGATGAACGACTTTCAAAGATAAGAGGCGGCTCTTACCTGCCTACGATAATGGGCTTTGGAAGCGTTGTTATCTCAATCCTTTCCTTTATTCTTGTACTTTATGCAAACAGCTTCCTTATGAAGCAGAGAAAAAAGGAATTTGGTTTATATAATGTGCTTGGTATGGAAAAAAAGCATGTTGGAAGAGTTCTTTTTTCAGAAAGCTTAATTAGCAGTGTTTCAGCTATTGTTTTAGGCGTAATTTTAGGTGTAGTTTTTTATAAGCTTTGTTCTATTCTTATATGCAAGCTTCTTGAGGCAGATATTATTTTAGGTTTTTACTTTTTGAGGTCTAAGAATGTTATTCTTTCTGCTTTGATTTTTCTTATGATGGATTTTATAACTTTCATTTTTAACAGAATAAGCATCGCAAGAATGAAGCCGGTAGAGCTTTTAAAAAGTGCCAATGTGGGTGAGAAAGAACCTAAGATCAAGTGGGTTAATTTAATACTTGGAACCATTTGCTTAGGTGCTGGATATTTCATTGCTGTTACTACCAAAGATCCATTAGCCGCAATTAATAGCTTCTTCCTTGCAGTTCTTTTAGTTATAGCAGGAACCTATATGTTATTTGTATCAGGTACTGTTTTTGTTCTTAAGTGCCTTAAGAAGAATAAAAAGTATTTTTATACCAAGGATCACATGCCTGCTGTTTCAGGTCTTCTTTTCAGAATGAAGCAGAATGCAGTCGGTCTTGCATCTATTGCTATTCTTGCAACTGGTGTTCTTATAATGCTTTCAACAACTGTTAGCCTTTATTCTGGCTGCAGCATGGCACTTAAAAAGTCACATCCGGAAGACCTTTATTTATCTACTGCTTATTACGAAAATGGTGAGAAAATCATGGTTCCTGATGAAGTTATAATTGACATTGCAAAAAATGCAGCAAAAGAGCATGATTTATCCATTAAGAGTATTGTAGTTCAGGAATATGGCGGAGGTATTTATACATTTGCTGATGGAAAGCTTGTCAGCGGTCTAATGGGTGAATTCACACTTGATTTTAGCAAATTAGTGGAATTTGCTATTATTACAGAAGATTATTATGAGAAAATGTGCGGTAAGAAGCTTTCTCTTGCCGAAAATGAAATTGCATATTGCCCTATTTCAATCGGAAAGAAAACCTTTACAGATAAGTTAGTAATGGATGATATTGAATTTAAGATTACCGAGACTCTTGGTTCATTCCCGGTAACCATTACCGGAGGAAGCATTATTAAAAGCGGTGGAATTGTAGTTGCTAATGATGAAGTGTTTGAAAAGCTGATTAAGATTCAGGAGGAAAAAAATGTTAATGCTCCTGACGTTGAACATAGAGTTGCTATTTGCTATGAAGATAGAAAAGCAATGTTTGAAAATGGATTTGCTATGGAAGAGAGCATCAAGGCATCACTTGAGGAATACATAGAAAGAAATGGTTCTTGTGTGCGTGATTATATGATAAATGGAGTCTGGATGGATAAAGCAGAAATGAATGGTATGTATGGTACATTCCTTTTTCTAGGTATCATTTTAGGCTTTGTATGCTTATTCTCAACCGCACTCATCATCTATTACAAGCAGATTTCTGAAGGCTATGAGGATAGAGTAAGATTTCAGATTATGAAGAAAATCGGTATGAGCGAAACTGAAGTTAAAAAGACAATCGGAAGTCAGATTATTTTAGTTTTCTTCCTTCCTTTGATTGTTGCAGGAATCCATGTTGTATTTGCTTCACCAATTTTGGTAAGGCTTATGAAGATCTTAATGCTTGCTAGTGATAGCTTATTCTTTATTTGTCTTGCAATAACCTTTGCAATATTTGGGGTAGTATATATTTTAATTTACACAGGAACAGCAAGAACTTATTATAAAATAGTTAAGTAAGGAATTAAAATTTTTATATTATATAATAGGATGTGGAAAAAAGGCCTGTTTGGAGCAATCCAGACGGGCTTTTTTAACTTGTTTTTGGACATATAAAAATGTTGATTTCTAGAGGACATTATGTTTTAATTATACTGTTTAAGTGGGATTATTTAAGGAGCTTATTATGTTTTAATTATACTGATTAAGTGGGATTATTTAAGGAGCTAACATTATGTATAAAATTTTACTGGTAGAGGATGATTTTTCTCTGGCAAATGCCATGAAAAAGCAGATAGAGAGCTGGGGGAATGAGACCAGATGCGTTACTGATTTTCGGAATGTTTTAAAGGAGTTCATGGATTATAAACCGCAGCTTGTTCTGCTTGATATTACACTTCCTTTTTTTAATGGCTATCATTGGTGCAGTGAAATAAGAAAGGTGTCAAATGTTCCTGTGGTTTTTATTTCTTCTGTTGCTGATAATATGAATATTGTAATGGCAATAAATATGGGAGCTGATGATTTTATCTCAAAGCCTGTTGAACCTATGGTACTTACTGCAAAAATACAGGCAATCTTAAGGCGTACCTATGAGATTGCTGAAAGTGCACCGGTGCTTGAGTGCCATGGCGCGATTCTAAATCTAAATGATGGCTCTCTTATGTATGAAGGAAATAGGATAGAGCTTACCAAAAATGAATTCAGAATATTTGAAGCACTTCTTGAGTGCAAGGGTAAAATAGTAAGCAGAGATCAGCTTATGACAAAGCTCTGGCAGGAAGACTGCTATGTTGAAGAAAATACTCTTACAGTAAATGTTGGCAGGCTTAGAAAAAAACTTGAGGAGCATGGACTTAAAGGTGTTATTATTACTAAGCCGGGAAGTGGCTATATTATTGAATGATAGAGGATTGCTCTGTGATAAAAAGGTGGAAAAATGGAAAGTGATCGTAAAAGAAAAGTCTTAAAGGATGTTTTTAGACGCTACATGGCGGCTATTTTGTTTTATGTTGTTTCAAGTGTAGTGAATTATGTTATTTTTATGGTATATGGGGTTGAAACTGAACCTATAATATATGCAGGTATATTGGTGCTTTTCTGTTTTATCTTTTTGTTTATAAAAGATTACGTTAAGGAGCAGAAAAAGGCAGAGAACAGGGAGAGAATTTTAACAGATGTAGAATCGCAGTGGAGAGAGGTGAATGAGCCGGAGAACTTTGTAGAGGAAGATTATCAGAAAATGATTTCTTTGCTTGGTGAAAGAATCAGGAATCTAGAGGATGATTTTTCTAATAAAAGAACTGATATGATGGATTATTATACTACATGGGTTCATCAGATCAAAACTCCCATTGCGGTTATGAAGCTTTATATTGGAAATATGGGTGATGAAGAAAAAAGAGATTTATCTGCAGAGCTTTTTAGAATAGAGCAGTATGTGGATATGGTATTGCAATATCTTCGTCTTGAAAGCGAGTCAAATGACCTTGTGATTAAGGAATATCCAGTGGATGAACTGATTCGTGAGTGCATAAGAAAGTTTGCGCCGCAATTTATTGGAAAGAAAATTAAAATGGACTATAAGGGTACTGACCTTGTTATTTCAACTGATAAAAAGTGGTTTATTTGCATATTAGAACAGCTTCTTTCAAATGCAGTTAAATATACACAGCACGGCTCTGTTTCCATTGAAGTTACAGAGGATGGAAAGCTTAATATTTCAGATACTGGAATGGGTATTGCTAAAGAGGATCTTCCAAGAATTTTTGAAAAGGGCTATACTGGAAGCAATGGCAGATTAGGGCAAAAGTCGAGTGGATTAGGTCTTTATCTTTGCAAGAAGGCAGCTCAGATGATTTCAGTTCCTATCAGTGTCAAAAGTGAGCCTGGAAAAGGAAGTACTTTCACTCTTAACATTTATCAGGAAAAGCAGTTGAAGCTTAATTAAGTTATGGCGCTGCAGGCTGGTTCTTTGATAAGCGGGAAAATCGGCTTGTAAATTGTGGGAATAGAAAAATAGGCGCATTTATTTGCTTTAATCGATGGTTGATATTATTGAAGTCATATAATATAATGAGTTCTGTGCTTTTATAAAAAAGATGTTATTAAAATACGGGTGGGATTAAAAAGAAAGGATTGTAAAAATGAGAAAAAAGAGATTAATGATTTTAACGCTTGCATCAGTAATGGCTATATCTATGGCAGGCTGTGGTAGCAAAAAGGAAGCTTCTACAACAACAGCAACAACTCAAAATACTACGGAAGCTACAACAACAGTAACAGAAACAACAGAGCCGGAAGTAACAACAGAATCAGAAACTACAACACAGTCAGAAGCGGCAACAGAGGCAACAACCGATAATTCAGAAGCAGCAGATGCTGAAAATGATGCAAATCCAAATGGTGAAACTGTTGATATTAATAAATATATTGAAACTACAGAGGTTGATCCACCTTTATGGCTTGTTACAGATCCAGAAAGTGGAAATTCAATGTATCTTTTAGGAACAATGCATGCGCTTCCATCAGGAGTTACCGGATATCCTGCAGATTTGATGGATATTTATAATGCATGTGATTCTATTGCAGTTGAGCTTGATGTAGTTTCTATGCAAAATGACATGGGAGCACAGATGGCTTTAATTCAATCGATGCTTTATGATGATGGAACAACCATTAAGGATCATCTTTCAGAAGATACTTATGAAAAGATGAAGGACTATTTCACAAGCGTTGGAATGTATAATCCATTATTAAATCAGTATAACGTCGGTTTTTGGGTGAATCTGTGTGATGAATTGATGCTTACCAAAATAGATAATCTTGAACTTTCTGGAACAGATGCTTATTTTATTAATAAAGCAAAGGAAGATGGAAAAGAAGTAATTGAAATTGAGACAATGGCCATTCAGGGAAATGCGCTTACTGCCTATTCAGATGAATTAGCAGATTACCTATTGAGTAAATCGATTGATAATGCTGGAGACATTGAAGGCTATGCTGAGGACTTAGCGAATTTGTATAATGTCTGGGCATCAGGAAGCGGTGAAATCATGGAAGAGGTTGAAAAGCTTGAGGAAGATGCTGAAGAACTTCCGGAAGATCTTAAGGATGATGAAGAAGCTTATAATAAAATCATGCTGACAGATCGTAATCATGGCATGGCAGAGAAGGCTTCAGAGTATCTGAAGGAAGGCAAGAACTGCTTATTTATGGTTGGCGCAGCTCATTACGGCGGAGAAGAAGGTGTTGATAATCTTCTTGAAGATATGGGTTATACAGTAGAAAAAATAGAATAATCGTGGTTGGCGTTGCTGTCATGGTGGTAATTGAATAAATTTTTTAGAGCAAAAGGCAAAGAAGATCAATTAACATATAGCATAATAAAATAAAAAAGGCGGTGTGCTGATATTTAGCACACTGCCTTTTTGCATTTTAAAAATATGTGTTGTTAATAATACATGTTTTTAAAAATATTTTTTTTAAAATATGTGTTGTTAAAATTATCTAATACCATACTTTTCGATGATGTAATCCATATCCTTATCGCCTCTTCCAGAGAGATTAATAAGAACTGAACCTTTGCCCATTGTCTTAGCAAGCTTCATGCCGTAAGCTACTGCGTGTGCGCTTTCTATCGCAGGGATGATTCCTTCCATTCTTGATAATTCGAAGAATGCATCAATTGTTTCATTGTCGTCGATTACATCGTACTGTACACGGCCTAAATCGTGAAGGAATGCGTGCTCTGGACCAGAAGATGGGTAGTCAAGACCTGATGCAACAGAGTATACAGGAGCAGGATTTCCGTCCTTGTCCTTTAACATGATGCTGTTGAAACCATGCATAACGCCTTCAGAACCATACTTAAGACTAGCTGCATGATCACCAAGCTTTTCACCTCTTCCAAGAGGTTCAACGCCATAGATCTTAACAGGATCATTTAAGAAACCAGCAAAGATTCCCATTGAGTTAGAACCGCCGCCAACGCATGCTACTACAGCATCAGGAAGCTCGCCTGTCATGTCGATGAACTGTTCTCTTGCTTCAATACCTACAATGCTCTGGAATCGCGAACCATCATTGGGAATGGATGAGGGCCTACAACAGAACCGATACAGTAAATGGCATCTTTATATTCTTTGCAATATGCATCAAAAGCAGCGTCTACAGCTTCTTTTAATGTCTGTAAGCCGTCAGTGACTTCTACAACACGTGCACCAAGAATCTTCATTCTAGCAACGTTTGGAGCCTGCTTTTTGATATCTACAGCACCCATGTAAATGTCACATTCCATGCCAAAATATGCTGCTGCTGTTGCAAGAGCAACACCGTGCTGACCAGCACCTGTTTCTGCGATAACCTTCTTCTTTCCCATGTACTTTGCAAGTAAAACTTCGCCCATACAATGGTTAAGCTTATGTGCACCAGAATGGTTCAGATCTTCACGCTTAGCGTAAAGCTGTACGCCAGTTCCGATTTTATCTGATAATCTTGCAAGATGTGAGATTGGTGTTGGACGTCCCTGGAATTCCTTGCGGATACGGCGAAGTTCACTTATGAATTTTCTTGATTTGCAGATTGTTTCGTATGCTTCATTTATTTCCTGCATAGCTGTCTTAAGCTCAGGAGAAATATAAGCACCACCATATTTACCAAAGTACCCGTTAGCATCTGGATAGTTCTTTAGGTAAGTATCGAAATCAACATTATTGAATACCATTAAAATTACCTCCATATTATATATATTAAAAATAATGTTTTTTAATTATAAATGATTACAGTTTTAGGGTATAAAACTCCATCAAAAAACTTAACATATTCTAGCGGAGTTGTCAATGCTTTTTAGCGTTAAGTGGTTATTAGTGTGTCTTTTGGGGTATTACCTCATCAAAAATTAAAATGGTAATTTCTCAATTAGTACTTGATGCAAACAAAAATAGGTTTTTAATTGCAAATTTTCTCAGTTTATGCTATAATATTTTTATATTTCTTAATATTAAGGAGGTAGAGAAATGGGAGAGGTTTTTACAGGCAGAGTTTATGTTAAGCGCGGGGACAATTATAAGCTTCTAGGTACTATCAGTAAGCATCTTGGAGAGGATACTCAGTTCTGTGCAGAGGTTATCAATAAGTATTCGCTTAGACGCCAGAATAAGCTTCTTGGAAGAGATAAGTGTACTCTTCATTCGGTAGTTACAATATATAATAACGACTATTCGACTGCAACGGAATATAAGCAGGTAGCTGTTATTAAGAATAATTCTGATGATGAGGATGATTTCCAGCTTACCAATCATCTTCTTGTGTTAGCTGAGGATTCTTCTCATAGGGGAGGAACTCTTATTCCTCTTACAGATAAGTCAGCGATTGCTTTTGAAGAGGATGAGGATACCGAGTATGCATTTGAACCAGTAGGGGAATTTGAAGAGAGTACTGAAAATTTAGACAATACTGCAAATCAGTAGTGATGATTTCATACAGCCCTGATTCTTAGACGAATTAGGGCTGTATTTGTGCGTATGAGTGAAAATGTAGGAAACGGGGAATATTAAAGTAATGAACATGAGAAAGGATATTTAGGTAATGAATAAGAAGGCGGGCAATTCTATTTTAAACAAAGAAATGAATGAAAGAACGGCATATGGGTTCTGTATAATATTAGGAGTGATTTTTGTAATCGTAGGTCTGGTTCTTGGAAGAAATCTTTATGGGGGACTTATAAAGGGTATCGTAAAAATTGAGAATGCTGAAAGCTTCGATATAAGGGAATATGAAGGCAGGGTGGTTGCGATAGAGGTGCCATATGCTGCTGAGAACTATTATGCAGGCGAGATACAGTCTGCGTATTTTGGAATTCATCTTTTTGATTATATTCAGGCGATAGGACTTACAAAGACAGAAGAAGGTTATATGGGCTACGGATTGTATATTACTGGAGAAAAGCAGATGACTGAGTTTTCCACGCTTAGCAGGGAAACTAAAAAAATGCTGTCAGGAGAAAAGGATACTACGGGTTCAACGGTCAAGGTAATAGGTCTTGTAAGAAAGCAATATGATAAGAAAACAGTTGATGAAAGGCTTGAATCGCTTGCATGGAATTATACGGAAGGAAAGCTTATAAACAGCGGACTTGCAGTAGATATACTATATGTGGGCGATGAAGAAAGCATAATGGATTCGGTGGAAAGTATTATTTTTGGACTGATCCTGATTGTAATGTCAGTATCTATAGCAATAAAGCTTAAAAAGAAAAAAGAAAAGCAAAGAGATAGCGGAAGATAATTATTTATCTGAGAAGTTTTGCTTGTGCAAATGCCGCTATGTAAGATGTAAAGAGCTTTAGGACGGGGAATTTAAAAAAATAAAGGAAAAGTGCGCAATCGGTTGAGCAAATAATTTGTGACTTTATACTAAAAAAATCGTCAAAAATGAAAAAAAATTTAAAAATAGACTAGATTTTTTGGAAAAAGTATGATATTATAGTTTCAACAAGTTGAGCAGAAAATATGTTAAAACAACTTGAAACACTTAAAAATAGCAATGTACAACGTGGTTGCGCATACAAAATACATGATGCGCAACAGAAAGCGGGCAATATGAAAAGACAGGATTCTTCAGGGATTGTAAGAGGAAGCGGTATTTTAATGCCGATTAGCTCTCTCCCAGGTAAGTACGGAATTGGTGCACTCGGAAAGGAAGCGGTCAGCTTTTCTGATTTTGCAAAGGAGTGCGGCTTTGTTTATTGGCAGGTGCTGCCGGCAGGACCTACCAGCTACGGAGATAGCCCTTATCAGTCATTTTCTGCTTTTGCGGGAAATCCATATTTTGTTGATATCGATGAATTAGTAAGCGAAGGCCTGCTTACTGAAAAGGAGGCAAAAGAGCATGTTTCTTTAGCACCTGAAAATGATATTGACTATGAGTGGCTGTATAATACCAGATTTGTACTTCTGAAAAAAGCTTATAAGAAGTCTAAGCATAAGGAAAGCAGTGCTTATAAGAGTTTTTTAAAGGGAGCAAAGTACTGGCTTGACGATTATGCTCTTTTCATGGCGCTTAAAGAAAAGTTTAAAGGAGTTTCTTGGCAGGAATGGGATGAAGATATAAGATTCCGAAAGAGTGCAGCTCTTAAAAAATATACTGAAGAGCTTGCGGATGAGGTGGATTTTTATAAGTTTATCCAGTTCAAGTTCCGTGAGCAGTGGGATGCGCTGAAGGAGCATGCACATAAAAACGGACAGTATCTCATAGGAGATATTCCTTTATACGTTGCAATTGATTCAAGTGATGTCTGGGTACATAGCAATCTGTTCGAGCTTGATGATAAGCTCTTGTCCATCAACATAGCTGGAGTACCACCTGATGCCTTTTCAGATACAGGCCAGCGTTGGGGAAATCCTATCTATGACTGGAAAGCCATGGAGGCTGAGGATTTTAAATGGTGGCGTGAGAGAATGAAGGCGAATGCAGAGCTATATGACATCATCAGAATAGACCACTTTATTGGTGTTGTAAATTACTGGTCGATTCCAGCTACTTGTCCTACTGCGGTTGAAGGAAAGTGGGTAAAGGGTCCGGCTAAAAAGCTTACTGATGCAATAATTGAATCCATAGGCGATTCCAAGATAATTGCAGAAGATTTAGGCGTTGTTACTGCACCGGTCAGAAAATTGATGGAAGGGTCGAATTTTCCAGGAATGAAGGTTTTAGAGTTCGGAATAGATTGCAATCCAGATAATCCGAACCTGCCTCAGAATTACAAGACGCCAAATATGGTAGCTTATATCGGAACGCATGATAATGAGCCTATAGTTGGTTTCTTAAAGGGAAAGCCTAAGAAGGAGCTTAAGGAAATCCTTGACTTCTTTGATAAGAAAAATATACCTGCACTCGTTGATGAGCTTATTAAAATGCTTTATACTAGTGTTGCAAATATAATAGTATTCCAGCTTCAGGACATCTTAAGGCTTGATAATTCCGCAAGAATGAATTCTCCTGCTACTCTTGGAATTAACTGGAGATGGAGAGTTACCAGAGAGCAGCTCTCTAGCATAGATGCGGAAAGCTATAAGAATATGACTATTAAAGCTAATAGAGTTCCAAAGGGCTTCTATAAAGAAGAGGCTCCTGATGAGAAGAAGGCAGCAGGAGCAAAGAAAGAAACTTCCGTAAAGAAGGCAGCAGGAGCAAAGAAAGAAGCTTCCGTAAAGAAGGCAGCAGGAGCAAAGAAAGAAGCTTCTGTAAAGAAGGCAGCAGGAGCAAAGAAAGAAGCTGCTGTAAAGAAGGCCCCTGGTAAAAAGAAGATGACTAAAAAATAATGGTAGAAATATAATAATAAGCCTGTGAGGGGCTTTGGATGAATTACTTAGAAAGGAAATTGCGTAATGGCTACGAAGGCAGTTAAGGATAATTTTAAAAAGGACATAGATGATATATTAAGAATTGAATTTGGAAAGACTGTAAAAGAGGCAACAAACAAGGAGCTTTACTATGCTGTATCAAGAGCAGGACTTCTTGCAGCAGGTGCTGATTTTCAGCAGAAAGCCTATGCATCAGGCGAAAAGAAGGTGTGCTATCTTTCAGCAGAATTCCTGATCGGACGCATGGTCTATAATAATCTTGTAAATCTTGATTTATATGATGCGTATAAGGAATATTGCGGAGAAAATAGCCTTGATGTTAAGAGTTTTGAAGATATCGAGGATGCAGCTCTAGGTAATGGCGGTCTTGGAAGACTTGCAGCATGCTTTCTCGATTCGGGAGCAACTCAGGGAATTAATCTAAATGGTTACGGAATTCGTTATAAATATGGTCTTTTCAAGCAGTCCTTTGAAAATGGTTTCCAGAAGGAGAGTCCAGATGACTGGATGAAGGCAGGAGATCCTTGGTCAATAAGACATGAAGAGGATAGCGTAATCATTAATTTTAAGGATTTCAGCGTGCGTGCTGTGCCATATGATATGCCTGTTATCGGTTATCAGAAGGGAAATAGCAAGGCGAAGGTAAATACTTTAAGACTCTGGCAGGCAGAGGCTGTAGAGGAATTTGACTTTGAAGCCTTTAATGATCAGAAATATGATAAAGAGGCAAAGGCCCGCACAAAGGCTTATGACATTAATGCAGTGCTTTATCCAAATGATACCATGGATGCAGGAAAGCGCCTGAGACTTCGTCAGCAGTACTTCTTCTCAGCAGCTACCATTGCAGATATTTTAAGGAACTTTAAAAAGCTCCATGCAGAAGAAATAAAGAATGCGGGTACCTATGATGAGCTTGTTAAGGTATATGAGAAGTTTTCAGAGGATTATGCAGTTCAGTTAAATGACACACATCCTTCTGTTTCAGTGCCTGAATTCCTTCGTCTTCTTAATGAAAATGAAGGCATTGCCCTTGAGGATGCAAAGAGAATTGCTTTTAAGGTATTTTCTTATACAAACCACACGATTATGGCAGAGGCTCTTGAAAAGTGGAGTGTAAAGCTCTTTAAGTCTGTTATTCCTGAGCTTTTCCCATATATTAAGTTCCTTGAGGCAGAGCTTGAGAAGGAACTTAAGGCAAATCCTAAGGTAGGGGATATTACACCTTACAAGATAATCGATAATAATACAATTCACATGGCACGTATGGATGTTTATGCAACTCATTCTGTAAACGGTGTTGCAGCAATTCATACTCAGATCCTTAAGGATACTGCTCTTAATGAGTGGTACCAGATCTACCCGGAGCGTTTCTACAATGAAACCAATGGTATTACTCAGCGCAGATGGCTTCTTCTTTCAAACCCTCAGCTCTCAAGCTTCATTGAGGATAAGATCGGAAGCGGCTTTGCAACAGATCTTGATGAGCTTAAAAAGCTTGAAAAGTTTGCTGATGATAAGAAGGTAATTGAGGAATTTGATAAGATTAAGAAAGAAAAGAAGCAGGACCTTGCTGACTATGTAAAGAAGATGGAGGGAGTCGATCTTGATACAAGCTTCATCTTTGACATTATGTGTAAGAGACTTCATGAATATAAGAGAGAGCTTTTGAATGCCTTCTCCATCATGGATATTTACTTTGGAATCAAGGAAGGCAGGATCAAGAATTTTAATCCTA